>JAEEGJ010005346.1_pt1 | contig 40646 bp, 36 predicted proteins | sample 8958761 | NCBI WGS metagenome assembly JAEEGJ01 (sample SAMN16246546, study PRJNA631951) | gut metagenome | biome: gut microbiome; feature: rumen; material: RS-attached | host: Bos | place: Iran: Karaj | collected 2018-10 | reverse complement strand
TATACGGTGCATTTCATAATTATGCATTAAGCATTATGAATTATGCATTCGAAGAATTATCAGGTGGTTATTGCGGCGGGGTCCCACCTCTTCCCATTCCGAACAGAGAAGTTAAGCCCGCCTGCGCTGATGGTACTGCAATGCAATGCGGGAGAGTAGGAGGCCGCCACTTTTCAAAGAGAGAAGCCCTGAGTCAGCAATGACCCGGGGCTTCTTCGTTTTTGTACTTCTTACTTTGTTAATTTACTTCTTTTTCTCACCTCTCACCTCTTACCTCTCACCTCTAACTTAGTCAGAATGGTCCGTGTCCCATGCAACTGGTCGTTGTGATGGCGGTTAGAAAGGCTGTGAGGGCGGCTACTACAACCTTCACCGCTACCTCAATCAGTCGAGTCTTTTTCATACCTCTTACCTCTTACAGGAGTGGCTGAAGTAATGAAGCGATGCGAAACTTGAATAGCGGCATGAACATCGGGGTGCTCTGCAGTCAGGTGGCCTTCTCGTGTGGTCACCAGTTTCCCACGCTCATGAAGGATTACGGTTACCCCATCATGGGTGAGCGTTCGGGTGGGGGAACCTGCTGCGTACAGGTGATGCAGACGGCCGACGGACAGAACTTCATGATCTCCACCTATCGCGACCGTTCCACCGACAAGAACTTCACAAATACCGATGCAGGCATCACGCCTACCGAGGGCTACGCCTTCGGTTATGACCACTTCTACGACCTGGATTTTCTGACTTCGAAGCTGCAGCGGTAATGGAAGAATCCCCAATGTGTATTAGTTAGTCGTTTTCTGCCAATGACGTACCGTTATCCGTCAATAAGGCAGGGTTATTGAGCAATAAGCGTTGGTTATGGGGGGGCAGGGAATTTGTGACAAATCTACCAGACAGACTGATTCACTAACTCTTCTTGATTTATGTTAATTAATTGGTAATCAGTGTTATATTTTGTTTCATTATTTGGCGGGTTCATGAATTAGTCGTACCTTTGTGCGCGTTAACAATAGTGTGGCAATTGAATGTCTCGTGGTGAGACGGTCATACTTAAAAAGAGATTTATGAGTAAGGTTGTTAGAAAATTGTTAGTTGCAGCAGCCATTTTAATGGCTTGTCCTACAGGGACTTTGGCTGGAACAAAAGGACAAAATGGAAATGAAGGCTCTTTTGACTGGAATCCGGTAATGAATGCCATTATTCAGGTAGAGAGTGGTGGCAACCCGAGGGCTGTAAGCGGCCCGAGCTGCGGAGCGATGCAGATTACTCCGATTTGTGTACGGGAGTGTAACAACATCCTACAGAAAAGAAAGAGCAAGAAGCGCTACACCTTAAACGACCGCTTCGACATTCAGAAGTCGAAGGAGATGTTTCTCCTCCTGCAGTCGTATTTCAATCGCGCTAATGACATTGAGCATGCCATCCGTTCGTGGAACGGCGGCCAGCACTACTCAAGGAGAGCTACTCAGCGTTATTACGAGAAGGTGATGCGCCATTTGAAGTAAGAAGAAAAAAGAACTACTACAAAAAAAAAGGAAACGCAATCCAAATGGGTTGCGTTTCTTTTTTAGTTGCGGAGGCAGGACTCGAACATGCGACCTCCAGGTTATGAGCCTGGCGAGCTACCAACTGCTCCACTCCGCGATCATTTTCTGTTTTGCGGCTGCAAAGGTACGACTATTTTCCGAAATAACCAAATATTTGCCCTGATTTTTTGATTTTAGCGTGTTTTCCGAGCATTTTCCGTCAAATTATTTGGCTGTTTGGAAAGAAATGTCTAATTTTGCACATTGTATTAGTATTGTGCAATACGGGAAATTTGGGAGGATATAGAGATGTCAATATCAAAGACCAGACAGAAGTTGGTGGACGTGGCACGCCAGTTGTTTGCCAAGAACGGGATGGAGAATACGACGATGAACGACATTGCCGTTGCTTCGGGCAAGGGTCGTCGTACGCTTTATACCTATTTTAAAAGCAAGGAAGATATCTATTATGCCGTTATAGAGGGTGAGCTGGAGCGCTTGTCGGACAAGCTCGACGAGGTGGCAGCCCGTAAGATCCGTCCTCAGGAGAAGGTGATAGATATTATCTATACGCATCTGAACATGATTCGTGAGACGGTGGTGCGCAATGGTAACCTGCGTGCCGAATTCTTCCGTAATATCTGGATGGTGGAGAAGGTGCGCAAGAATTTTGACGATGCAGAGATAGAGCTTTTCTGCAAGGTGTTCCGTGAGGGCAAGGAGGACGGTGAGTTCGACATCGAGAATGTGGAGCTGGTGGCCAACATCACCCACTATTGTATCAAGGGACTCGAGGTTCCCTATATCTATGGACGTATAGCCCACGGACTCTCAGAGGAAGCTACGAAGCCGCAGGTGGCCAAGTTTATCTATGGTGCCCTGGGTCATATCACGATCAAGAATAGTTAATATATTAATCAACAACAAATTATGGGATTATTAGAAGGAAAGACAGCCCTGATTACAGGTGCTGCACGCGGTATCGGAAAAGCTATCGCATTGAAGTTCGCAGAAGAAGGTGCTAACATTGCATTCACCGACTTAGAGGTGAACGAGGAAACGGAAAAGGAGATTGCTGCCAAGGGTGTCAAGGCCAAGAGCTATGCCTCGAACGCTGCCGACTTCGCTCAGACCGAGGAGGTGGTGAAGGCTGTGAAGGAAGAGTTTGGTGCTATCGATATCCTGGTGAATAACGCCGGTATCACCAAAGACGGTCTGATGCTCCGTATGACCGAGCAGCAGTGGGATGCTGTGATTGCCGTTAACCTGAAGTCGGCTTTCAACTTCATCCATGCCTGTGTGCCCGTGATGATGCGCCAGCGTGGCGGTTCCATCATCAATATGGCCTCTGTCGTAGGCGTTCACGGTAATGCCGGTCAGGCCAACTATGCCGCTTCAAAGGCTGGTCTGATAGCCCTGGCCAAGAGTATCGGTCAGGAAATGGGTCCGAAGGGTATTCGTGCCAATGCCATCGCTCCAGGTTTCATCGAGACGGCTATGACGGCAGCCCTGCCTGAGGAGGTTCGCAACGAGTGGAAGCAGAAGATTCCTCTTCGTCGTGGCGGTCAGGTGGAGGATATCGCCAATGTGGCCACCTTCCTGGCTTCCGACATGTCGAGCTATGTGAGCGGACAGGTCATCCAGGTGGACGGCGGTATGAACATGTAAGATTATTTCCGCTTAAACTCAAGGGTCTTTGGGAGTTTCTGCCATTTGCCATTCTTTGGTATTTTGACAGTGCTCCCTTTTTCTTGTCTGAAGATGTAGATAGAGTCGTTCTTGCGGGTGAGCGACGCTGTCAGGTCTTCGCTGCCAAAGTCGTTGACCATCGTCATCGTAGCCTTCCGCTCATTCTCCATCTCGACATCGACCATCACCCAGCAGAAAGAGTGATGTTTCCTGCCCAGATAGCCGGGCAGATCGCCGTAAAGTTCCTGTCCTGCTATCTTGATATCCTTGTCATAAAAATTGATACGAAGGAAAACCTCGTACTCGTCATTGTAGAGGTAAGTCTTGAATGCCCTGTCGTCCTTTTGTGCTTGGGCGGAGAGCATCAGAAAAGCCATAAGTGTCAAAATAACAGTTCTTTTCATCTTCTATCAGTTTGGGGGCAAAGATACTAAATCTATATCAATAAATTGTGGAAAGCACTAAAAATTTATCGATATATTTTCTGTTTTTTAAATTTAATTAAGTACCTTTGTACCCATCATACTTGTATAACAATGGGAGAAGAAATGTTGAAACCTGATTACATCTTTGAGTCGAGTTGGGAGGTTTGTAACAAGGTTGGCGGTATCTATACCGTTCTTTCTACTCGGGCAAAGACATTGCAGGAAGCGATGAAGGACCGGATTGTATTTATCGGTCCTGATTTCTGGCAGAAAGAAGCATGCCCTTATTTTAAAGAAGACAAAGCGCTCTTTGCCGATTGGCAATGGGAAGCGAAGGAGCATCATCTTGACGTCAGGGTAGGGCGGTGGACCATTCCCGGCGAACCCGTTGCGATTTTGGTGGATTTCCAGCCGTTCTTCGAGAAAAAGGACGAGATTTACACGTGGTTGTGGGAAAACTATCAGGTTGACTCGTTGCATGCCTACGGCGACTATGACGAGGCTTCGATGTTCTCGTATGCCGCAGCCCTGGTGGTGGAGAGTTTCTATAACCACTATCTGCAGAACGGCAAACAGCGTGTCGTCTATCATGCCAATGAGTGGATGTGTGGATTGGGTGCCTTATATATAAATAAGGTGTTGCCTCAGATAGGTACCGTCTTCACGACCCATGCCACGAGTATCGGCCGTTCGATAGCCGGCAACCAGAAGCCTCTCTACGACTATCTCTTCGCCTATAATGGTGACCAGATGGCGGGTGAGCTGAATATGCAGAGCAAGCACTCTATCGAGAAGCAGACAGCATGGTTTGTCGATTGTTTCACGACGGTGAGTGACATCACTGCCAATGAGTGTAAGGAACTGCTCGATAAACCTGTCGATGTGGTATTGCCCAATGGTTTCGACAATAGTTTCGTACCCAAGGCAGCCACCTTCACTAAGAAGCGCAAGGTAGCCCGTAAGCGTCTGTTGGAAGTTGCCAATGCCTTGCTGGGTGATAACCTTGATGATGATACGCTGATTATCTCGACCTCGGGACGCTATGAGTTCCGCAACAAAGGTATTGACGTGTTTGTGGAAGCTATGAACCGTCTGTTGCGCGAGAAAGACCTGAAGAAGAAGGTGGTGGCTTTCATCGAGGTGCCCGGTTGGGTAGGAGAGCCCAGAAAAGACCTGCAGGAGCGACTGGCAAGCGGTAAGCAGTATGATACGCCGTTGGAAGTGCCTCAGGTGACGCACTGGCTGCATAATATGAGCCACGACAATGTGCTGGGAATGCTGAAGTACTACGATATGCACAACCGCAAGGATGATCAGGTGAAAGTGATTTTCCTGCCTTGTTACCTTGACGGAAAGGACGGTGTCGTGAATATGACCTATTATGATATCGTATTAGGTAACGACCTGTGTATCTATCCCTCCTACTATGAGCCGTGGGGCTATACGCCGTTGGAGGCCATCGCCTTCAAGGTGCCCTGTATCACGACCGACCTGGCAGGTTTCGGCCTGTGGGCCAATAAGGTGTTCGGTCATCATGGTGAGATCGTGGATGGCGTGAAGGTCATTCATCGTACAGACTACAATTACTCTGAGGTGGCAGATGCTATCAAGGATACCGTAGCTGAGTTCTCCAACATGACGAAGAAGCAGGTTGATGAATGTCGCAAGCATGCTGATGAACTTTCCAAGAAAGCTCTGTGGAGTGAGTTTATCAAGTATTACTACGAGGCATATGATATTGCGCTACGGAAGGCCGAAGCGCGTTTGAGTTAAGAGAATAAGAAAAATATAAAATTCAATACAATTGATTATGAAAATTAAAGCTGATTATGCAAATGTTCCTCAGTGGAAGGTGCTGACCGTGAAGTCGAGTCTTCCCGAGCAATTGAAGTGTTTGGATGAGATTGCCCGCAATATGTGGTGGGTATGGAACTTTGAGGCTCGTGACTTGTTCCGTGACCTCGACCCTGAGATTTACCACGACGTAAAGCACAATCCCGTGATGCTGCTCGAGCGCCTGACCTTTGAGCGCAAAGAGCAAATCCTGAAGGACAAGACCCTGATGAAGCGTATCAAGGATGTTTATGCCCAGTTCCGCGCATATATGGACGTAGAGCCCGACAAGAAGCGCCCCTCAGTGGCTTACTTCTGTATGGAATACGGTATCCACTCAGCCCTGAAAATCTATTCTGGTGGTTTGGGAATGCTGGCCGGTGACTATGTGAAGGAGGCTTCCGACTCTAACGTGGATATGTGTGCCGTCGGTTTCCTTTATCGTTTCGGTTACTTTACTCAGAGCCTGTCGATGGACGGACAGCAGATTGCCAATTACGAGACGCAGAACTTCGGCTCGCTGCCCATCGAGCGCCAGCTCGACAAAGACGGCTCGCCGCTGGTCATAGACGTGCCTTATACCAACTATCAGGTTCACGCTTATGTATGGCGTGTGAATGTGGGTCGTGTGAAACTCTACCTGCTGGATACTGATAACGAGATGAACTCTGACTTCGACAAACCCATCACCCACTCACTCTATGGTGGCGACTGGGAGAATCGTCTGAAGCAGGAGATCCTGTTGGGTATCGGTGGTATGCTGCTGCTGAAGAAGCTCGGCATCAAGAAGGATATCTACCATTGTAACGAGGGTCACGCAGCACTCTGCAACCTGCAGCGCCTGTGCGACTACATCGAGGAAGACGGACTGACCTTCAACCAGGCTCTGGAACTGGTTCGTGCCAGCGGTCTTTATACCGTTCATACTCCTGTTCCTGCCGGACACGACTACTTCGAGGAGGGACTCTTCGGCAAGTATATGGGTGGTTATCCCGCCAAACTCGGCATCACATGGGACGAGTTCATTGGCATGGGTCGTACCAATCCTGACGACAAGGGTGAGAAGTTCTGTATGAGTACTTTTGCCTGCAACACTTGTCAGGAGGTAAACGGTGTGTCCAAGCTGCACGGCTGGGTTTCTCAGCAGATGTTCGCTCCCATCTGGAGCGGCTATTATCCCGAGGAGAACCACGTGGGCTATGTCACCAATGGTGTCCACTTCCCCACATGGGCAGCTGCCGAGTGGCTTAAGGTATATAAGAAGTACTTCGATCCTAAGTTCCTGAGCGACCAGTCTAACGAAGAAATCTGGCATGGTATCTACAACTGTCCAGATGAGGAGGTTTGGGCTACCCGTAAGGCTCTGAAGCAGAAGCTCTTCGATTATCTGGCCATTCAGTTCCAGGAAACATGGCTGAAGAATCAGGGCGACCCCGACCGTGTGGTTAAGTTGGTTGAGCGCTTCAACCCCAACGCACTGGTTATCGGCTTCTGCCGTCGTTTCGCTACTTACAAGCGTGCACACCTGCTGTTCACCGACTTGGAGCGTCTTGAGCGTATTGTCAACAACCCCGAGCGTCCCGTCATGTTCCTCTTCGCTGGTAAGGCTCACCCTGCAGATGGTGCTGGTCAGGGCTTGATTAAGAAGATTTTCGATATCAGTCAGATGCCTCAGTTCCAGGGTAAGATTATCTTCCTCGAGGACTACGACTTCCTGTTGGCTCGTCGTTTGGTATCGGGTGTGGATATCTGGATGAACACCCCGACACGTCCTCTCGAGGCCTCTGGTACATCAGGCGAGAAGGCCGAGATGAATGGTGTCGTCAACCTCTCCGTGAAGGACGGTTGGTGGCTGGAGGGCTATCGTGAGGGTGCCGGATGGGCATTGACCGAGAAGCGTACCTACCAGAATCAGGGCTATCAGGACAAGCTCGACGCTGCTACCATCTACAGCCTGCTGGAGAACGAGATAATTCCTCTCTACTATGATAGAGATAAGAAGACCGGCATTTCTAAGGGCTGGATCAAGGTTCTCAAGAACTCCATCGCCCAGATTGCTCCTCACTATACGATGAAGCGTCAGTTGGATGACTACTATTCCAAGTTCTACGAGAAGGAGGCCAAGCGCTTCAAGGAGCTTGCCAAGGATAACTTCCGTCTTGCGAAAGAGATTGCCCAATGGAAGGAAACTGTTGCTGAGCGTTGGGATGCCATCAGCGTCGTAAGCAGTGAGTCTACTGCTCCCGCTTCCGGTCTGCATGAGACTGGCGTGAAGTACACCCTTCGTTATGTCATCAACGAGCAAGGGCTCGACGATGCTGTGGGTCTTGAGAAGGTCAACGTTGCTATCGACAAGGACGGCAAAGAGCATGTATTCTCAGTGGAGCCGCTGAAGATGGTTAAGAAGGAAGGTAACAACTTTACCTTCGAGGCGGAGCATTCACCCAAGCAGTCTGGTCAGTACATGAGTGCTGTCCGCATGTATCCGAAGAACAAGAACCTGCCTCACCGTCAGGACTTCTGCTATGTGAAATGGTTGGAGTTGCCTAACGTATAAGAGCAACCATCATAATATGAGAATGGCGATCCGATGAGGGTCGCCATTCTTATTGGTCCGATGATATTGCTTGACAGACTATTTCAGTTGTTCGGCAATAAACAGTTCCAGTCGTTCACCACGAAGTCCGAGACGGAGAATCTTCCCGTTCTGGTCGAGAACGACCGTATGGGGAATACTGGTGACATTGAACATCTGGGCAGCAGCATTGTCCCAACCTTTCAGGTCGCTCATCTGCGGCCAGGGAAGTCCTAACTGCTCGGTAGCTTTCTTCCATGCATCAGCATCGTCATCCAGGGAGATTCCCACGATGCCGAGGCCTTTGTCTTTGTATGTCTTGTAGATGTTAAGCATCAAGGGCATTTCCTGACGGCAGGGACCACACCAGCTTGCCCAGAAGTCGAGCACGGTGATGCGGTTTTTCTTTACCTCGCTCATGACACTTAAGGGTGCCCCCTCGAGCGAAGGCAGGGTGAAGTCTGTGATGGTCGAACCTTCTGATGTCTTAGTAGCCTCGTTGAGATATGTTTCCATTTCTTTAATGGCATCCCGTTTCCGCATCTCCTTGGGGAGTTGCTGGATGAGTTCCATGCGTTGCTCGTTAGAGAAAGTCTCCGGGGGATAAAATGTCAGCAGGTAATAGCCCAGTTCGTTCTTGATGTTGCGCTTGGCTGTTTCCCTGACAATCTCGTTGAACTGCTCATGTAACTGGTCGACCTGTTTCATGGCTTTCTGCTGATCCTCTTCAGTCGTCTCTCCATCGGCGAAAAACTTCTCGGCGATGTTGTTGATTTCTTGACCGATCTTGGCAGCAGCGTCATTCATCCGTTGTAATTCCTCGTTGATATGTGTACCACCCACCTGGGAGGCATTGGGCTCTTTCGACAGCAGGACTTTTATGATACCAGGCTCGATAAAGAAAGGCATTCCGATGTTCTCGTTCTTGGCACTGTATATCATACAGATATAGGTGGAGTCGGTTTCTCCGCTGAGGAAGAATTTCCCATCTTGCACTATCAAGGTATCACGAGGGGTGTTGCCCTGAGGGTCGATGGTCAGAAACAGCGTGTCGCCATTCTCAAATCCTTCGGCGGTACCCTCAATCTGATATCCCTTTGACTGACAAGCAGCAAGCGTAATGCCTGCTGCCGTCATGATAAGAATAGATTTGATATTCATTTATACAATGTATTGACTGGAAATACTCTCGTTATTGATGACGCGACGGATGGTCTCTGCAAACAGGTCGGCAACACTCAGCTGCTTGACCTTGGCACATCGTTGTGTATAGGGGATAGAGTCGGTAAAGACGATTTCCTCTAAGGCAGACTCCTGTACACGGTCACTGGCAGGACCACTCATCACACAGTGGGAGGCACAGGCACGAACCGTTTTGGCACCTGCAGCTTTCATGATGTCGGCAGCCTTGGTAATCGTACCGGCTGTGTCGACCATATCATCGATAATCACGACATTCTTTCCTTCCACATCACCGATAATCTGCATCGTGGCCACCACATTGGCACGAGCACGGGTCTTGTTGCAGAGCACCAACGGGCATCCTAAGTACTTGGCATAGGTGTTGGCACGTTTGGAACCGCCTACATCAGGAGAGGCGATAACCAGATTGTCGAGCTTCAGACTCTGCAGATAGGGCAGGATGACATTCGACGCATAGAGATGGTCAACGGGGACATCGAAGAATCCTTGGATTTGATCAGCGTGCAGATCCATCGTAATCACACGGTCGACACCAGCTACAGAGAGCAAGTCGGCAACCAGTTTTGCACCGATGCTGACGCGGGGCTTGTCCTTACGGTCCTGACGGGCCCATCCAAAATAGGGAATAACGGCATTGATGGTGCGGGCCGATGCTCGTTTGGCGGCATCAATCATTAGCAGCAGCTCCATCAGGTTGTCGCTGTTGGGGAAGGTACTCTGTACGAGGAAGATGTCACGTCCACGGATGGACTCCTCGTAAGATACAGCAAACTCACCGTCGGAGAACTTCGTGATTTGCAATTCTCCCAGCGGACATCCTAAGCTTTGGCAGATTTTCTCTGCAAGGTACTTTGTGGCAGTACCCGAAAAGACCATGTAGTTTTTGTTTGTGCTCATATGTTTTAGATTGTTTATCCGATTGCTTTCCTGAGTTTCTCGAAATGGCTTATCAATTCTTTGTAGTCGAGCTCCTGATGGATGTTGAAGCGATTCCATAGATCACCGCAGATGACCACCCCTCCGAACCCCAGGTCTTTCGCCACTCGTATGTTGTCTATATTCATACCTCCAAGGGCATAGACATGGCGGTCGATAAGTCCCCGTTTTGCCGCATTCTCCAACTCATTTGCCGTGAAAGACGATTTCTCGTCAGCGTTGGTCTGACTGTCGAAGATGCTTTTTAAAAAGACGTAGTCTGACTGTCGTTTGGCTTCCTTCAGATCTTCAATCCGAGTACAGGTGCGGCTGACTTTTCCTTTGTATCCGTGAGGAACAGGAGTGCTGGTGTCGTCTATGTGAATGCCTCTCAGCTTATATTCTTCTTTTAGATAGAAATGACCATGCACAACGATTTTGGAGTGATAATCATTTGACAAGAGTGTAAGCAGACGCTCTGCATACATTGGCGAAGACTCTGGCTTGTGCAAGTGCAGACAATCCAGTCCCTCTTCAAAGAGGGATGTCAGAATCTTGTCTTCCTCCACGAAAAACGTGGGTTGGGTCATTACGATGAGTTTCATTATTTAAAATCTCATTTTCACTGCAAAATTAATAATTTTAATGGAATAATGCAATTTAACCGCAATAAAAAGTTATCTTTGCAGTCGAAAAATGATTTTTAACCAAGAAAATGGATTTGAATACACCTATATATATTATAGAGGAGAAGAAACTTCGCCGTAACCTGTCTTTGATTAGTGAGGTGGCTAAGCGTACGGATTCAGAATTTATTCTTGCATTCAAGGCTTTTGCCCTATGGAAGACATTTCCTATTTTTCGTGAATATATCCAGTCGACAACGGCAAGTTCCCTGTCTGAGGCAAAGCTCGCCTTCTATGAATTCGGCAGTAAGGCACATACGTTTTCACCGGCATATACTGATGATGAGATAGATGAAATTGTATCATGCTCTTCTCATCTGACATTCAATTCCATGACTCAGTATGAGCGTTTCCATGAGCGTGCTGCAACATGTTCTCTTGGCTTACGGGTCAACCCCGAGTATTCAGAGGTTGGAACTTTGTTGTATAACCCGTGCGCACCGGGTACCCGCTTTGGTGTGACAGCGGATAAGTTGCCTCAGCAGTTGCCATCCGATATTGAGGGTTTTCATTGTCATTGTCATTGCGAGAGTGGGGCGGATGTGTTCGAACGCACCCTCAGCCATATAGAAAAGAAGTTTTCTCGTTGGTTCTCTCAATTGAAATGGATTAATTTTGGAGGGGGACACTTAGTAACTCGGAAAGATTATGATGTTGAATTGTTGGTAAGGATCATGCGAGGATTTCATGAGCGTTATCCACATTTGAAAGTCATCTTCGAGCCGGGAAGTGCCTTTGCCTGGCAGACGGGGCCTCTGGTGTCGCATGTTGTGGATATTGTGGAGGATAAAGGGATTAAGACTGCTATTCTTGATGTCAGCTTTACCTGTCATATGCCTGATTGTCTGGAAATGCCCTATTATCCGGATGTCCGTGGAGCTGAGCATGTGGAGGAAGAAAAAGGTGATCATGTATATCGCTTAGGCGGAAATAGCTGTCTTGCCGGTGACTTTATGCGTTCGTGGCGGTTTGACAAGCCTTTGGAGATTGGTCAAGAGATTGTCTTTGAGGACATGATTCACTACACTACGGTCAAGACGAACACCTTTAATGGTATCACCCATCCTGCTATTGGCATGCTGCATACAGACAATACCCTTGAAATCCTCCGTAGTTATACCTATGAGGATTATCGGAATCGTATGGATTGAAAAACTCCTTACTTCTAGCCAATATGGCAGTTTTTTCGGGGGAATCCTTTGTCATTTCAAATATTATGCGTATCTTCGCAACCAATAACAATATACTACACTAAAACAAGATAACATGAAACAACTGTTGACGCTGATGGCAGCCTTAGTGCTGGTAGGGTGTGGACTTCGAAATAATGATGATCCATTGACACTTAACTCCAAGTTTGACGGAACATGGAATATCCATGAGAGTTTCGTGCGGAATGATGATGGTACCATTACCTATAAATCGATTCCTTGGGGTGGACTCGTCGGATCTATGAGAGAGCGTAACCTGCCGGTTGACTGGTCTGACTATGAATCTATTACAGTGGAGTTTGTTGAGCCTATCAAGGCGGCTATCCAATTAGTGATTTCTGGCAAACTGAGGATATGGGGAAAACCAGGCATCACCTCGTTGACCTGTTATTTTGATGGTCAGGATGTCAGGAATGTTGATGAGGTCGCTATTCAGTCATCAGAAGGTGAAGTCCTGAAAATCAAACGGGTCTTTCTGACTCCAGGTAATTCTGTATGGGAATCGACTACTATATGGGAAGGTACATGTTCTTTCGGCAACTGGGAGAATGGATTTGAGATACCCGCGAGTCAATTCACAGATATCAAAGAGGGAGATAAACTGGAATTTATCTATGAGATAGACACCAGTAATCCGGATGTTACCTACTGGCAGTTTAAAACAATCATTAGTAGCACGGATAAGACTCTGGAGGGTAATAATAATGAGTTGAACAACTGGGGGTGTGCCAATGTCGGAGAGTCTGGCGTCTACAGAATTTTCTTAACGGCAAATGATGTCAAAGAACTGAAAAAGCTAGGACTGTATGTCAATGGTTATTATAATAATGTTAGTCAAGTGAACTTGGTTCGGAAGGGGATTGCTCCAGAGAAAGTAGAGGAAACAAACAGTTAGAGAACCCCAGAAAGGGTGTAGAAGGGATAAAAGAAAACTTTTTGTGTAAAAAAACAGCGGAAAAGTTTGCTAATTCCGAAAAAAGCATTACCTTTGCATCCGCAATCGAGAGAGATGTGCTTCTGACAAGCAAAATTATGCGGAAATAGCTCAGTTGGTAGAGCACAACCTTGCCAAGGTTGGGGTCGCGGGTCCGAGTCCCGTTTTCCGCTCACTTATTGAACAAAAAAGAGCGTTAAGGAATGGCCTTAGCGAAATAAATGCCCAGGTGGCGGAATTGGTAGACGCGCACGTTTCAGGTGCGTGTGCCGTGAGGCGTGCAGGTTCGAGTCCTGTTCTGGGCACTCTTTTTTATTCAATGTTTATATGTTGGAGAGGTGGCGGAATTGGTAGACGCGCTACTTTGAGGGGGTAGTGTCAATTGCGACGTGGGAGTTCGAGTCTCCTCCTCTTCACATAGCGGTTCTTTGAAAAATGCGGAAATAGCTCAGTTGGTAGAGCACAACCTTGCCAAGGTTGGGGTCGCGGGTCCGAGTCCCGTTTTCCGCTCTTTCTCTTAGCCCTTTTAAGAAACCCAAACTATTCTATGAATCTATACTTACGATACTTTGACAAAGAAGTCTTAGTCAACAATGTTGACGATGCTATTGCGTTTCTTGCAGATATCCCTGAAATAGGAATGAATCCTGTGCTTGAAAATGACATCCGTGCTTATTGCGACAGCGATGTTTATTATCCCAAGCGTTATAAGATTCGTTCTCGTGTATATTTCATCATCATCAAGACGGAAGCAGCTACGATGCTCGATTTCAAGGAAAAGCGTGCTGTTCATCCTACTATTGAAACTCGTGAGAAACCCCTGCCGCCTACGTTAGCCCATTTGAACGAGGAATTGCCAGGCTGGTATGAGGGGGCTCTTGATTTCAAACGTGTGCTGATGGTTCCAGGCACAGGTAAGTTCCAGTACCGTGATACTCATTTTGTAGCGCAATGTAAGGCGATGTCAGGTATTGACTGTTATAATCGTATTGTTGATTACTTGCGTGGCAGGGTTGATGAGCGTAGCCAGTTCCCTTCTGCCAAGGGAAAGAATTTCAAGTTCCGTTATCTTGGTGGTTTCAAGTAATACACCCTATGAATAAAGTAATGCTAATTGGTCATGTCGGTGCCGATCCTGAAGTCCGTTATGTGGAGCAGGGAGTTGCCGTTGCACGTCTTCGTTTGGCGACGACAGATCGTGGCTATACCTTGCAGAACGGTACGCAGGTACCTGATCATACAGATTGGCATAACGTGATTCTATGGAGAAAATTGGCTGAGATTGTTGAGAAGTATGTCCATAAAGGTGACAGACTGTATATTGAGGGTCGTCTGCGTTATTCATCCTATGACGACAAACAAGGACAGCGTCGCTATATGACGGAGATATGGGCAGACAATATGGAAATGCTGTCAAATGGAAGAAATTCTACAGATCCTGAGTGAAATACATATTATGGCACCTGATTATGGTGCCATAATCGCTATCATCCTTGCATGTGGTTTGTTGTTGTTGTCAGGTTTCGCATCTGGCTCAGAGATAGCTTTCTTCTCACTCTCCCCATCGGATTTGAGTGAACTGGAGGAGGAAAAGACAGAGCGTGACCGTCAAATTCTCGCACTTCGTGAGGATTCTGAACGTACCTTGGCCACGATACTTATCACTAATAATCTGGTGAATGTGACAATTATCATGCTCTGTAATTATTTCTTTGCCCAGGTAGTTAACTTCGGCAATGAATGGATAGAGTTTATTTGTCTGACGATTTTGTTGACTTTCCTTCTCTTACTATTTGGTGAGATTATGCCGAAAGTATATACGGTACAGCAGCCGCTGCGTTTCTGTAGGACGGCAGTCAATTCCATTCTGTTTTTTCGTCGTTTATTCTATCCCTTTGCTACGATTCTAATTAAGTCACGTATCCTTGCCGGTAAGGTGGTTCAGAAAGAGAATCATGTGTTGAGCGTGGACGATTTAGAACAGGCGTTGGAACTGACCGATAAGGAGGATATCAAGGAAGAACAACGGATGCTGGAAGGTATTGTCCGTTTTGGGGATGAGACAGCGAAGGAGATTATGACCAGCCGTCAGGATGTCGTTGACCTCGATTTTAAGGCATCGTTTAATGAAGTATTGAAGTGTATTGTTGAGAATAATTATTCCCGCATACCCGTCTATCAGGACAACAGTGACAATGTCCGAGGTATTTTGTATATCAAAGATTTGCTGCCCCATTTACGTAAACCAGCTAATTTCCGTTGGCAGTCATTGATACGTCCCCCTTATTTCGTACCAGAGACAAAGAAAATCGACGACTTGTTGCGTGAGTTCCAGGAGAATAAGGTACATATTGCCATTGTGGTTGATGAGTTTGGCGGTACCAGTGGTATCGTGACGCTGGAGGATATCCTAGAGGAGATTGTCGGGGAGATAAATGACGAGTATGACGAGGACGAGAAGAGCTATGTGCGTATCAACAGCAACACTTTCCTATTTGAAGGGAAAACCTTACTGAGCGATTTCTATAAGATATTGAAGCTGGATGATGAAATCTTTTCGGAAGTGGAGGGTGATGCAGATACACTTGCCGGTCTGTTGTTGGAAATCAAAGGTGACTTCCCGGAAATGCACGAGAGGATTGACTATCTGAACTTCACCTTTGAGATACAGGAGATGGAGGAACGCCGTATCTCAAAGGTCAAGGTGATTGTTCACCAGCCGAGTTCGGAGGCATCGACGGCATAATACCATGCCATTTTCCTGATTCCTTCGTTGTATTTGATGAGTGTGTGCTCGTATCGTTCCAGGGGGAAGAACATGCTGACACCTCCAAATCGTTCTTCGGTGACTTCAAAGTCGAATACCAGCGTTCCCATTACCTGCCATTTAGTACTCATCTTTTTATAGACTACGGCTTCGTTAAAGGCGTTGAGCCAATTGTTATAGTCGTCTTCATTGGCATATTTGAGGATGAAGTCGTTCATGTCGTACATGATGTTCTCATCGGGATTCGATATGTTGTAAGAATAATAGTAGATGAGACCGTCGGTATCAAAGTCTGTATGCGTATCGTAGATGTTCTTCAAGACAGTCTTGGTGGTGGCAGCTAACTGAGCCGTCTGGTCTGTTCGGATAGTCGAGATAGGCAGATGTCCGCCTTCCTGATCGGTCTTTGCGTAGTAGTCATCGCAGGTCTTGGTGTACATCTGTACATCGTCGTAGTTAAATAAGTCAGGGATGATTTTGTCATAGGGTGCACCATCACCTGGAATACCGGCTGGTGAGGCAATGAGGTAGTCCGTCACATCTTTCAACTCATAGGCAACCTCCACGTTCTGCATGTTACAGCAGTCGGCAAAGATAAACTTGAAAGGATGGGGTAGGGCTTGCAATACATTCTTTAGTGTAGGAATTTCCATCCAATGCCCTTTGTCACTCAATTGGTTCTCTCCGTTGTCCAATGCTATTGCTCTCCTTGATTCCGTCAGGTCACTCATGATGACCCAGCCGTTGGCATGTCCCCAAAGGATCAGACCATAGTCGTCTGCTGGATAATTGGTCATTACCCACCCAAGGACCTCTTTCATCTTCTCTGGGTCAGAAGTAAGGAAGTCCTGTTCGTATTTTCGAATGGTATCAGCAGGCTCCTTGTTATCGTTCTGTAAACGGATGATAAAAGGTTTCTCCGTAGAACTGACACGGTCGACAAAGACAATCATATTGTCATATTTTGAAATCGACTTTACGCCTTTAATCATTTCGTTGATGTCACTTTGTGCACTTCCGGACAGCGTATTCTCTGCTGCCAGATAGGCAATCACAGTTCTCTTAGCGGGTTGCCTATGTTCTTCATTGTCTCCGTTAGAACAGGCAGTAAGGAGAAGAAATCCGCAAACGATGCTTAATATGTATTGTTTCATAATTCAGAATTTATGGGCAAAGATACAAAATAATCTAAACTTTTTTATACCTTTGTGCCTAAATTTGAAAAAAGAGTATGAAAAAGATATTGATATATATATTATTGTGTGTTGTCATTCTGCCTGTTGAGGCTCAGGATATAGATGTCCAATGTGAGGATACTTGTTCTCATGTACATGGTATCGATATGAGTCACTATCAGGGTAATGTGTTTTGGGAAACGATAGGCGACAATACGAAGATGGTATACGTATATCTGAAGGCTACGGAAGGGGGCGATAGGATTGACGAGATGTTTGAACGTAATATTAATCTTGCCCACCGTTATGGACTGAAAGTAGGTAGTTACCATTTCTATCGCCCAAAGGTCGAGCAGACTACTCAATTGGAGAACTTCAAGCGACAGTGCCTGCCTGGTGAACAAGACCTGATACCGATGATTGATGTAGAGACGATGGGCGGACTGGCAGTGGAAGATTTCTGTGACTCGCTTCTGAAGTTTCTGGAATTGGTGGAGGAAGCTTATCGTCAAAAGCCATTGGTGTATACCTATCGTAATTTCTACAATAAGTATCTGTTAGGGAAGTTAGACGACTATAAGTTGATGATAGCGATGTATACAGATGAGGAACCTGTATTAGCTGATGAGCGAGATATCATTGCTTGGCAGTATACTGGCAAGGGACGTATTGTGGGGGTTAATGGCTATGTGGATAAGAGTCGTCTGATGGGGCGTCATAAATTACGTGAACTGAGATTCCGACATCATTAGGCTATTCCTCGATATGTGAGAGTGAATGAGCGAAGTTCGCAAAGAAATTGGTGATGGCCTCGCTGGGATAATATCCCATGTACTTGGCAGAATGGCGTACATGCCACATCATGGCTCCAGAGTTACTGGTACTCACGAAAACGTTCTTTCCTTGGGTGAAATACCAGTCGGCAGCCTGTTCGCTAGAGGTGTTAAGAATGTCATTGGCAATCTGGATGGTTTCTTTGTTAACCTTTACCGTGGCAAAAGGAATCTCTTCTTCCTTGAAGCCAAATAAATGGATGAGTAAAGCTGCTTCTAGCTGTGTGATTTTATTCATCTTCAGCTTCTTGATCCATTTGGATAACTGTTCGTAGTTGAGTTGGTCTTTCGTCGTGCGCAGATAGATACCTAGTTCCAAGAGGTGTCTTAGACAGATGCCTTGTGTCAGAATGTAACGGGCAATGCGGATGATGTTGAACAGGAGTTCGAAAGTAGGACTGTTTCCTTCCTTCTTGGTCAACAATTGTAATTTGTGATTCAGTATGGGATTGGTGAGTCGCTGAACATCCTCTTTGACAATCTCTGTATCTGCTATTACGGCAGATTCCTTCCATTGCTTCATCTGTTCAGGATGAATATGCAGGAAGAAATCGTCGGAACAAGCTTGAATACCTTCATACACCCATGGTGTAACATCGTGCATTTGTGAAAGCTGGTAGAGTCTTTTCCATTTCCATGTCGACATGGGTTCCAGCGGTTCTCTTTGTTCGAAGGCACCGCATTTGAGAAGTCTGAGGAAGTTGCGTTGTATAATGTCCATTATGAATAACGTTTAGGGTAACGGAATAGGATGGCAAAAAGGGCTGTGATACCTAATAGGAAAGGATAGAAGAGATAAGGGACTATGCTGATGGGATTGATGGCTGCAAGTCCTGCCGCCATCAGCATTTGAGCACCATAAGGAATGATTCCTTGCATCATACAGGAGAACGTGTCGAGAATAGAGGCGCATTTACGATTGTCGACTCCAAAGCGGTCTCCTATATTCTTGGCGATACTTCCTACTGTCAATATAGCCACGGTATTGTTTGCCGTACAGATATTGACAAAAGATACCAATGCGGCAATCGACAGTTCTGCCCCTCTCTTGCTGCTTATGCGTCGGGTGAGATGGCTGATAATGAAATCTATACCGCCATTGTATTTTATCAATTCCAACAGACCTCCTGCCATGATGGTAATGATAATCAGTTCTCCCATTCCCAGTATGCCGTCACCCATTGCTTTCATCCATCCGTAAATATCAAAAGCGCCATGACAGAGTCCGGTGATTCCCGAAAACAGGAGCCCCAAGGTAAGGACAGCCATGACGTTCATGCCAATGATTGCTGTGACAAGGACTATCAGATAGGGGAGGACTTTCAGGAATTCTATATCAATGTTCTGTTTTTGTATCTGCGTATTGATTCCCATAAAGAGATAGACAATTAGCATGATGACTGCTACAGGTATCACGATATAGGAATTCACACGGAATTTATCACTTAACTTACATTCTTGGGTAGAGGTCGCTACAATGGTCGTATCGGAGATGAAGGAGAGGTTATCACCGAAAAAAGAGCCTCCCACAACGGCTCCTACAATGACAGGTAGGGAGATTCCTGTATGATTGGCTATGCCTGCAGCAATAGGGGTGAGGGCGACAATGGTGCCCACGCTGGTACCAATGGACAGGGAGATAAAACAGGCTGCTAGAAAAAGTCCTGCCAGTAACATGTTGGCAGGCAAAAGGGTCAGGGTGAGGTTGACTGTCGCATCAATCGCTCCCATCATCTTTGCCGTATTAGCAAAAGCACCAGCCAGAATGAAAATCCATATCATCAGCATCATCTGACTTGTTCCAGCACCTTTACTGTAGATATTAATGCGTTTTCTCAACGGGATGCCTCCAGAGATGGTGACAGCATAGATGCTTGCTGCCATGAAAGCAACGGTGATGGGTACTTTGTAAAAGTCACGAGCAATAATGCTCGTGACTAAGTATAAAATGATAAACACCAGAAGCGGTGATAATGCGATCAGGCCTTTCTTCATTTATTTTTCGTTATTACGTTATAACGTAACACCATTCTTGAAAATGGAGATTTCGCGATAACCGTTTTCTTCATTACGAGCTTTCTCGCCAGATGCAACGGCTAGAACCTTATCGATAAACTCCGGAACAAGCTCCTGCATGGTACGTCCCTCAACCAACTGTCCTGCGGAAAAGTCGACCCAGTGGGGTTTGTTCTTGGCAAGAGTAGGATTCGTGGCAATCTTCATGGTAGGAATAAATGTTCCGAATGGGGTGCCGCGCCCTGTAGTGAAGAGTACGATATGACAACCGCAAGAGGCAAGAGCTGTAGAGGCTACAAGGTCATTGCCAGGGGCTGAAAGCAGGTTCAGACCGTTGTTTTGCAAGCGGTCGCCATACTCCATGACGCCACTGACGGGCGCCTTGCCACACTTTTGCGTGCACCCCAAAGCCTTATCCTCAAGGGTTGAAATACCACCAGCCTTGTTGCCGGGGCTTGGGTTCTCACCCACAGGTTCGCCATGTGATAGGAAGTAGTTCTTGAAGTTGTTAATCATAGAAACGGTCTGCTCGAACAACTGAGATGTCTCACAACGGTTCATCAGAATGGTCTCTGCACCAAACATCTCCGGAACTTCTGTCAATACACAGGTTCCGCCTTGTGCGACCAGCCAGTCGCTGAACTCACCTACCAATGGGTTGGCGGTGATGCCGCTGAATCCGTCAGAACCACCACATTTCAGTCCCACACGCAGTTTGGATACAGGTACATCCTCACGCTTGTCTTGTTTGGCAATGTTATAGAGTTCACGTAGTATTTCCATACCTGCTTCTACCTCGTCACCCTCTACTCGCTGGGTGACAAGCAGTTTGATGCGGTCTTTGTCATAGTCGCCCAACATCGCCATGAAATCTTCTGGTTGGTTGTTTTCACATCCAAGACTCAGAACCAGTACACCGCCGGCATTGGGGTGCAGACAGATGTCGCGTAGGACTTTACGGGTATTCTCATGGTCGTCGGAGAGTTGTGAGCATCCGTAGTTGTGGTGCCATGTCCAGATTGCGTCGACACCCTCGCCCTTGGTTTCCATCATTAGACGGTGACTCAGTTGCTCGGCAATGCCGTTAACACAGCCCACGGTAGGCACAATCCATATTTCATTACGAACACCGACATCCCCGTTCTTACGGACATAGCCTTTGAAGGTGCGGTTCTCGTTCTTGATGCTAAGTCTTTCGTTCACTGGTTGGTATGTATACTCCAGTGTTCCACTCAGATTGGTCTTAAGGTTATTCTCATTCACCCAGTCGCCCGCTTTCATATTCTGACGGGCATGACCGATAGGATAGCCGTATTTGATGATGTCCTCTCCCTCCTTTACATCTTTGATAAGTACTTTGTGACCAGCGGGAGTATCTTGGTTCACAATAAACTGTTGTCCGTCGACCTCAATGATGTCACCTTTTTTCTTTGGTTGCAGGCACACTACGACAGAGTCGGCAGGATTAATTTTTAAGTAGGTCTTAAGTTCCATAATACATATTTGTTTAAGTAGTTTATCCAATATTCTTACGACGATAGAAATCAATGTTCTCCATTGTCAACAGTTCAATAGGCATGTAGTTGATAGGGTCAACCTCTTTCTTTAGAACGATGGCATTGAAAAGTGTCTCAATGCAAGAATAGCCCTGCATGTAGCCGTGCTGTGCGATGAGGAAGGAGATGCTGCCTTGACACACACAGTCCGCATTCTTTGGTACCATGTCATAACCCATAATTTGAATGTTACGACGATTCGAACGTAACAGGTATTCTCCTACCAAATGAGCTTTGGAGTTGAAGGTAATACAATGATGTACATGCGGATGTTTTTTGAAGAAATCTTCTAAGATGGCATCATAGTTCTCCCGCTTTTCGTCTAATGAGAGGTTGACTTCATGAATCACCACTTCAGGAAAATGGTCATGCATATAGTGACGGAATCCTGTCTCGCGATTCTCTTGTTGCTTGGAGGCTACGTTCCCGTTACGCATCTGTTTCATCAGCATAATCTCTGTCTCATGAGGTGCCATCATCATCAACATACGGGCGGCGAAATAGCCACTGGAAAAAGAGTCTTGTCCGAAAAACGACAAAGGTTTGAGATCAGGCATATAGGAGTCGAGTAGGATAAATGGAATCCCCATTTCGTGCAATTGATCCGTGAACTTACGCGTGACATCCAGCTTCGAGGGTACGATGATGACTCCGTCAGGTTTCTGTTTCAGACACTCATTAGTGACCTTGGTGAAGGTTTCCGTCGAGAAACGGTTGTAATACATCATTTTCTGACTGACACGGAAGTCGCTACGACGGTCGCTGGCGTCAATCACCCCTTCCTCTACCTCTTCCCAGTATGCTTCCGACTCATGTTTGGGAATAATGCAATAGAAGGTGTATGACTTGTTGTAAGCAAGGGCAGAGGCATACATGTTGGGCTTATAGTCCATCTCTTTCAAGGCCTTCTCAACCTTTTCTAAAGCACTCTTCGATACGTTTGGACGCTTGTGCAATACACGGTCTACCGTACCTACACTTACTCCGGCACGTTCTGCGATATCCTTTATTCTGATTTTACCAGTATCCATAAGTCAAGATTACAATTTGATTGCAAAGATAAAGAAAAAAAATGAGACACAGAAGAATATTCCTTTTTTATTTTGCACTAAAACGTTTACGGTACAATTTAGGAATATTTTTGTCGATTATTTTGTTAATTGGAGTTTTTATGTTATCTTTGCAACTGAAAAAATACGTTATTTAATAATACTAAAACAAATGGCTAAAATTGTAACATTAGGCGAGATTATGCTCCGCCTGTCGCCCATGGGCAACGACCGTTTTATTCAGAGTGAGTCTTTCCGCATCATCCCTGGTGGTGGTGAGGCTAACGTAGCAGTCAGCGTGGCTAACTATGGTCACGAGGCTTACTTCGTTTCTAAGCTGCCCAAGCACGAGATTGGACAGATTGCAGTGAATGCACTCCGTCGTTATGGTGTTAACACCCAGTTCATCGCCCGTGGCGGTGATCGCGTAGGTCTGTACTATGCTGAGACTGGTGCTTCTATGCGTCCTTCAAAGGTTATCTATGACCGTGCTCACAGCTCTATCGCAGAGGCTGATCCTAAGGACTTTGACTTTGACGCTATCATGGAGGGTGCTGCTTGGTTCCACTGGTCTGGTATCACACCTGCTATCAGCGACAAGGCTGCTGAGTTGACAAAGCTCGCCTGTGAGGCTGCCAAGCGTCATGGTGTAACCGTTTCTGTAGACCTGAACTTCCGCAAGAAGCTGTGGACCAGTGAGAAGGCTATCTCTATCATGCGTCCTCTGATGCAGTATGTGGATGTCTGTATCGGTAACGAGGAAGACGCTGAGCTATGCCTTGGTTTCAAGCCCGATGCTGACGTAGAGGGTGGTCAAACTGATGCTGCTGGTTACGAGGGTATCTTCAAGCAGATGATGAAGGAGTTCGGATTCAAGTATGTCGTCTCTACACTCCGCGAGAGCTTCAGCGCAACCTTCAACGGTTGGAAGGCCCTGATCTATGACGGCAAGGAATTCTATCAGTCTAAGCGTTACGAGATCAATCCTATCATCGACCGCGTTGGTGGTGGCGACTCTTTCTCTGGTGGTCTTATTCATGGTCTGCTGACCAAGCCTACTCAAGGCGAGGCTCTCGAGTTCGCAGTAGCTGCTTCTGCCCTGAAGCACACTATCAATGGTGACTTCAACTTGGTTGGTGTTGACGAAGTAGAGAGTCTGGCTGGCGGTAATGCCAACGGACGCGTACAGCGTTAAAGCTAATTGATAATTGAAATTGATTATGAAACAATTTGAATATAAGGTGATTTCCCCTATTGTAGGAACAGAGAAGAAGTTAAACAAGCTGGGCTTTGAAGGCTGGGAACTTGTTGCTGTATTTGATAGTCGCCTGTATTTAAAGCGTGAAATTAAAGAGTAATTATGGCAAAATTTGATAAATTTCAGGTGATGGCAAAGATTGCCGAAGCACCTATGGTTCCTGTTTTCTACAACAAGGACGTTGAAGTTTGTAAGAACGTCATCAAGGCTTGCTACGAGGGTGGTGTTCGTGCCTTTGAGTTTACAAATCGTGGCGACTTCGCTCATGAGGTATTCGGTGAACTGTCAAAGTGGGTTAACAAGGAATGTCCTGAACTGGCTCTGGGTATTGGCTCTGTAGTCGATGCTCCCACAGCTTCTCTATACATCCAGTTGGGTGCTAATTTCGTGGTTGGTCCGCTGTTCAATCCCGATATCGCTATTGTCTGCAACCGTCGTTGCGTAACCTATTGCCCAGGTTGTCTGACACCATCTGAGATTGGTAAGGCACAGGAGGTTGGTTGCGACTTCACGAAGGTATTCCCTGGCGACGTGGTAGGTCCGAACCTCATCAAGGGTTTGATGGCTCCAATGCCTTGGTCAAAGATCATGGTTACTGGTGGCGTAGCTCCTGAGGAAGAGAACTTGACCAAGTGGTTCAAAGCAGGCGTGTTCTGCGTAGGTATGGGCTCGAAGTTGTTCCCATCAGACAAGGTGAAAGCTGGCGACTGGCAGTATGTGACCGACAAGTGCAAGGAGGCACTCGGCTACTGTGCTAAGGCTCGCGCTTAAACAACACACTATTAAAGGCTCAACATGGATTATTATGTCCATGTTGGGTCTTTTCCTATTATCAGCTTGTTCATCACCAGATAGGCACTTTATAGACAAGCTGAATACTCTTTCCTATACCTATCATTATCGTGACGTTGACTCCACAGCCTATTATGCCCGTCAAGCTTATAATCTTTCGGAGGGCTATGCTGACGGAAGGGCAGAGGCTCTTAATCATTTGGCGTTCGTCAGTATGGTACGGATGGACTATCAACGTGCCGAACAGCAACTGAGGGAAGCCATATTGTTGACAGACAACCAAATTGAACTTTTCGTGGCAGAAGTCCAACAGATGCGTCTATGTCAACGTCGTTCCCGTAATCGGGAATTCTACGAGCACCGTGAACGTGCCATGGAGTGTAGTCGACGTATCAATGAGGAACGTGCCGCTTTGTCGGAACGTCAACTGCTCCGTCTGATTTATGCGGAGAGTGAATTTGCCATCGTTAACTCCACCTATTATTATTATGTGGGTCTGGAACGTCAGTCAATCCAAGCGTTACAGGAAGTCAATCTGGATGAGATGCGTCGTGATACCGCCCAATATCTGAATTATCTCTATAACGTCGGTGCTGGAGGTATTATCACGGAAGGCACAGATGATGATATCTATCGTGAGGAGGTGGAATTTCTCAACCGTTGCCTGAATATCTCCCAGCGTCATCATTATCCTTATTTTGAGGCGAATGCCAAGGAAGCTTTGGCCGACCATCTGGGAGATGTGGACCTCGCCCAAGAAGCATTGGAGGGTTTTCATGCATATGGGGATGTCTATCAGATCGCAGGTGCCTATCGTACGTTGGCATCTTGCTATCATGCCATGGGGGATGATATGCTGGCATTGGAGAACCTGCGCCATGCGCTTGCTGACGAGCGCATCAATCAGGCTCCCGACCTAGTGGCGAGTATCCGTGAACAGATGAGTGTAGCTTACTCAGCAGTTAATGACAAACAAAACAGCGACCTCAACAGGAATATCTATATAGACCTTCAGGAACAGACACGTCAGGATCGTGAACTGGAAGCCCGTGCTGCGATGTTTGAGGAGTCGGCTATGCAGTTGAATTGGATGATGGGTGCCGTTGTTATGGCGATCTTGTTACTGCTATTCCTTTTGTGGCTCTTCAACCGAATGAACAAACGAGAGAAGAAGGACAGCGCGTACGATGACTTGTTGGAACAGAAAGGCGAGGAGATTGCTGTGGCTCGCCTCAGAGTAGAGAAGAATGAGCGTCGTCATCTGGAACAGCGTGCCAAGGTGTCGATGGTGGTTGGTATCACGCCGCTTATCGACCGTATCATACATGAAATCAATCATTTAGATCGTCTGGATAAACTAGAGAATCTAGAGAGATTGGAATACATCCGCGAACTTACCGACCAGATTAATACCCAGAACGATATCCTTACTCACTGGATTCAGTTGCGGCAGGGTGAACTGAGCCTCCATATTGAGAGTTTCCCCGTACAGTTGTTGTTTGACATTCTCGGTCGTAGCAAGACGAGTTTCCAGATGAAGGGTGTGACATTGGAGGTGCAATCCACCGATGCTGTTGTCAAGGCAGATCGTGTACTGACCCTTTTCATGCTCAATACCCTTGCCGATAATGCCCGTAAGTTTACGGACCAAGGTGGAGAGGTGTGTATCTCCGCAGAGAAAACTGCCGATTATGTGGAACTCTCGGTGGCGGATACCGGACGGGGAATGTCTGACGACGAACTCTCACAGGTGTTCAACCATCAGGTGAAGGGCGGACATGGCTTTGGACTGATGAACTGTAAGGGTATCATCGAGAAGTACCGTAAGATTAGTCAGATATTCCAGGTGTGTCTGTTGTCTGCAGAGAGTGAGAAGGACAAGGGTAGCCGTTTCTTCTTCCGTTTGCCTATTGGTAGGCTGATGGCTATTGGCTACTGGCTATTGGCTTTTAGCATGCCCTTTTTTGCCAAGAACCAAGAGCTAAAAGCAAATAGCCCCCTCGACCAAGCTCATATCTATGCCGATTCCGCCTATTTCTCCAATATCAATGGCACCTATATCCGTACGTTGGAGTTTGCTGACTCATGTCGTCAATACCTCAATGTCCACTATCTCAAACAACACCCTCATGGACAACTGCTGATGCAGCGACAGGGTGATGCTGCCCTCATGGCACCAGAGATACAATGGTTGCACGACAGTGTGAGCACCAACTACCAGATTATCCTTGACATCCGTAACGAGAGTGCCGTGGCGGCTCTTGCCCTTCATGAATGGGAACTCTATGCTTATAATAATAAGGTATATACCCAACTCTTCAAAGAACTCTCCGCTGACAATACTCTTGCCGACTATTGCCGTATGATGCAGCAGTCACAGACCAACAAACGCATTGCCGTAATCCTCCTGCTCTTGATTTTGCTGATGATTGTGCCTGCCTACTATATGCTTTACTATCGTCACCGCCTCTATAACCGCTTCCGTCGGGAACGGATGCAGCAGACTAATCTGGAGATGGCGGAGGATGAGTTGCGACGTGCAGAGTTGGAAGACAGCAACCTCCATGTGGCCAATGCGGTACTCGACAATTGCCTCTCGGCTCTCAAGCACGAGACGATGTACTATCCCAGTCGCATCCGTTTGTTGGCCGACAATGGTGACACACAGTCGATGCTCGAAGTGGCATCGTACTATAGGGAGATCTACGGAATGCTCAGCGAACAGGCTATCCGACAGGTGGAACAGGTAAAACTGCATCCGAGGAAGGTGGAACTATACGGACAGACCGTCTTGGGTGACGAGCACCTGTTGCGTTATCTCTTTGAACTCTTGAAGGGGGAGGTTGCCGCAGAGGTGAAGGACGGACAGTACCTGCTCTATACGGTACGGCGTGATGACTTACATTTTACGGACGAGGAGGTTGCCAACCTCTTCACGCCACAGACTGACCATATGCCTTTCCTGCTCTGCCGGCAGATTGTACGTGACCATGGTGAGGCGACAAATCGTCGTGGCTGTGGAATTTGGGCAGAGACGGACGAAGGAACGACAATGATTAAAATAACACTACCAAGATATGGAAAACTTTAAACTTATTATCGTAGAGGATGTGCCTTTGGAACTGAAAGGCACGGAGGGTATTGTACGTCATGAGATTCCAGAGGCGGAAGTTATTGGGACGGCTGCCAATGAGGTGGAGTACTGGCGACTCATCAAACAGCAACAGCCCGATCTGGTGTTGCTTGACCTCGGTTTAGGTGGCTCGACTACCGTCGGTGTGGAAATCTGTCGTCATACTAAGGAACTGTATCCCAAAGTGAAGATACTGATTTTCACAGGTGAGATTCTTAATGAGAAATTATGGGTCGACGTGCTGGACGCAGGGGCCGACGGCATCATTCTTAAGAGTGGCGAATTGCTGACCCGTGCCGATGTACGTGCGGTGATGGAGGGTAAGCAACTGGTGTTCAACGAGCCCATTCTCCAGAAGATAGTCGAACGGTTCAAGTATGCTGTCTCTTCTCAGTTGGTCCGTCAGGAGGCATTGATTAACTACGAGATTGACGAGTATGACGAGCGCTTCCTCCGTCATCTTGCCTTAGGCTATACCAAGGAGCAGATTACCAATTTGCGTGGCATGCCTTTTGGCGTGAAGAGTCTTGAGAAACGACAGAACGAACTGACCCGCAAACTTTTCCCCAATGGCGAGAGTGTCAACGCCACCCGTCTGGTAGTACGTGCTTTGGAACTCCGTATCCTTGATATCGATAATTTAGAGCCCGATACCGAATGAAGCGACTCGTTCCCTATATCGCCCTTGTCCTCTTCTTGGCAGAGGTGGTGCTGATCTTCCTTTCGTGGTTGTTGAGTGCCGCCTTGCCTAATAGTGGGGTGCGCTCCATGCTCTCAGGGGAGGGTATCCGCTGGTTTTTGGGACATTTCGGTAATATTCTCGGAACACCGATTCTTGCCTGGCTCCTCCTGACAGCCATAGCAGTCGGTTGTGTGAAGTGTAGTGGCGTATGTTCCCGTTCTTCTGCTCCGAGTTATCGGGAACGGCGTGCCTTGTTGATTGGCGGTGGGGTATTGGTGATATGTGTCGTTGCCATCCTGTTGCTGACCATCGTTCCGCATCCTGTCCTGCTCAGTGCTACCGGAAACTGGTTCCCGTCCCCCTTTGCCTATAGCCTGATACCCCTTTGTAGCTTTAGCCTCTGTCTTTTTGGTATCGTCTATGGAGTTATTGCCGGTACCTTCCAGTCGCTTCATGATGTCTACGACTCTCTGTTGTATGGTATCTGTTGGGCGTCACCCTGTATTCTCTTCTACATCCTCCTCGTCCAGTTGTACGAATCTTTCCTTTTTGTCTTCAGATAGTAAACGTTAGAAACAAAGAAAATTCAAATAAATTTGGTTTTTCGTTCGGTTTGCACTACCTTTGCACCTTAGAAGTTAAACCTAACGAAATATGAAGAAACTATTATTGGGAGACGAGGCGATTGCTCAGGGCGCGTTGGATGCTGGTCTGAGCGGCGTATATGCCTATCCGGGCACTCCCTCTACAGAAATTACAGAGTATATCCAAATGTCGCCATTGGCTAAGGAGCGTGGTGTACATAGTCGTTGGTCGACGAATGAGAAAACGGCAATGGAGGCAGCGCTGGGCATGTCGTTCATGGGAAAGCGTGCTTTGGTATGTATGAAACATGTTGGACTGAATGTCTGTGCCGACCCGTTTGTCAACTCAGGTATGACGGGCACGAACGGCGGTCTTGTAGTATTGGTGGCTGACGACCCTTCAATGCACTCTTCACAAGATGAGCAGGATAGTCGTTTCTATGGTAAGTTTGCTATGGTACCAACTCTGGAGCCGAGCAACCAACAGGAGGCTTACGACATGATACAGGAGGCATTCGAACTGTCGGAGCAGTTGCATTTACCTATTTTGATGCGTGTCACTACTCGTATGGCGCATAGCCGTGCTGTCGTTGAGTGTAATGATGTGCCACGTCAACAGAATGAACTCAACTACGATGCCCAGGCATCGAGTTGGGTATTGTTGCCGGCCTTTGCTCGTAAACGTAATGATATCGTGACGGCACAGCAACCGCTGTTGGAGCAGATGTCGGTAGACAGTAAGTATAATGCGTATTTTGATGCTGATGACCGTGAGTTGGGTGTTATCGCCAGTGGTATCGCTTACAACTATCTTATGGAGTGTTTTCCCAATGGATGTCCTTTCCCTGTCTTGAAGATATCACAATATCCTATTCCTAGGAAACTCATCCGCCGTATGACTGACGATTGTGAGTTTGTGCTGGTTGCTGAAGAGGGACAGCCCTTCATTGAGGATCAGGTACGTGGTGTGATGCCCGGCAATGCTGTCATCAAGGGTCGTCTGACAGGTGAGCTTCCTCGTACGGGTGAGTTGAATCCCGACTTGATTAAGAAGGCATTGGGTATGGAGATAGGCGAGAATTATGCCCCTTGCGAGGATGTGGCTCCCCGTCCACCTGCACTCTGCCAGGGTTGTGGGCACCGTGATGTCTATGCCGCCCTTAACCAGGTGTTGCTCGACTATCCCAATGCCCGTGTATTTGGTGATATCGGTTGTTATACCTTAGGCTTCCTGCCTCCATATAAGGCTATCCACTCGTGTGTTGACATGGGGGCTTCCATTACGATGGCCAAGGGAGCCAGTGATGCAGGACAATGGCCTGCTGTCGCTATCATCGGCGACTCTACGTTTACGCACTCTGGTATGACGGGTCTGTTGGATGCTATCAACGAGAATGCCGATATCACCGTTATCATCAGTGATAACTTGACGACCGCCATGACGGGCGGACAGGACTCTGCCGGTACGAATAAGTTTGAGGCGATTTGTCGTGGTTTGGGCTTGAGCGATGAGCATCTGAAGGTGGTCGTTCCATTGCCTAAGAACATGGAGGAAATCACGAAGACCATCCGTGAGGAGATTAACTATCATGGTGTGAGTGTTATCATCCCACGTCGTGAGTGTATGCAGACATTACAACGTCATCTGAAACAAAAGAAAGCAGCAAAATGAAGACAGACATTATATTATGTGGTGTGGGAGGACAAGGAATCCTCTCTATTGCTACCATCATCGGCGAGGCAGCTATGAACGAGAATCTGTATATCAAACAGGCTGAGGTACACGGTATGTCACAGCGTGGCGGTGATGTGCAGTCGAATCTCCGAATCTCCAGTAATCCCATTGCCAGTGACCTGATTCCAAAGGGTGGGGCAGATGTGATTATCTCGATGGAGCCAATGGAGGCTCTGCGTTACTTACCGTTCCTCTCGAAAGAGGGTTGGATTATTACGTCAAGCACACCTTTCGTGAATATCCCCAACTATCCGGATATGGAGAAGATCAAGGCCGATTTGGAATCACTGCCCCATGTTATCATGCTGGACATAGAACAGGCAGCCAAGGACAATGGGGTGCCCCGTTCTGCCAACGTCATCCTGTTGGGTGCCGCTCAAAAGGCGTTGGGTATTGAGTATGAGAAACTGGAAGATGCCATCCGCCGTGTGTTCGGTCGTAAGGGCGAGGCTATCGTTGAGGCGAATATCAAGGCATTGGCCATTGGACGCGATAATGCTTAATTCATAATGCTAAATGCATAATTAGTGATGGAAACACCAATCAAGAAAGAGATTGTCAACGGGCTCATCAGTGAGTTGGGCATTAAGGACTTTACCAAGGCGACCATCCGTGAGGTAAAGCAAGTGGCAGCCAAGGCTGAGAAGGCTTCTGGCGTGGAGTTTATCAAGATGGAGATGGGTATTCCCGGTCTGCCTGCCGCTCAGGTGGGTGTTGACGCACAGGTCAAGGCCTTGCAGGAGGGTATTGCCCATAGTTATCCGGATATTCAAGGCGCTCCAGTACTCAAACAAGAGGCTTCGCGCTTCGTGAAGGCATTCATCGGATTGGACATCAATCCTGCCGGTTGTATTCCTGTTAGCGGCTCCATGCAGGGTACATTTGCCTCGTTTCTGACTTGTTCGCAGGCCGACAAGCAGAAAGATACGGTATTGTTTATCGACCCGGGATTTCCCGTACAGAAGATGCAACTGCAGGTGCAGGGCGTGAAATATGAGACATTTGATGTCTATGACTTCCGTGGTGAGAAACTCGGTCCGAAACTGGAGAGCTATCTCTCGAAGGGGAATATCTGTGCCATTATCTACTCTAATCCCAACAATCCTGCATGGATTTGTCTGAATGAGGATGAGTTGAAGGCAATCGGTACGTTGGCTACGAAATATGATACTATTGTAATGGAAGACCTGGCGTACTTCGCCATGGACTTCCGTAAGAATCTAAGTGTCCCCTTCCAACCGCCTTATCAGGCAACGGTAGGACGTTATACTGACAACTATATCCTGCTGATTAGTGGTTCTAAGGCTTTCAGCTATGCCGGTGAGCGTATCGGTGTGACATGTATTTCCGATAAGTTATTCAACCGACACTATCCTGACTTGGCAGCCCGTTACGAGGGATTGCCCTTTGGTCTGGTATTCTCGACACGTATGCTCTATGCCTTGTCGTCCGGTACCAGTCATTCCGCACAGTTTGCGATGGCTGCGATGTTGAAGGCTGCAACAGACGGCACGTATGACTTCCGCAAGGAGGTAAGCGTCTATGGCGAACGTGCCCGTAAATTGAAGGATATTTTCTGCCGTTACGGTTTCCATATCGTCTATGACAAGGACCTAGACGAACCGGTGGCCGACGGTTTTTATTTCACCATCGGTTATAAGGGAATGACCAGTGGTGAGTTGGCCAAGGAACTAATGTATTATGGGGTTTCGGCTATCTGTCTGGTAACTACGGGTTCTCATCAGGAGGGACTTCGCGTCTGTACCTCGTTTATAGAAGACCATCAGTATGCGCAACTAGAGGAACGTATGAAAATATGGAAAGCCAATCACGAAGGATAAAACAATAAAAAAGGAACCCGTTTGAGTTCCTTTTTTATTTTATTCATTACCTATGTCGATAGGTTGGAATTGAAACTGTGCGGTGGTCAGGTACCGTACGTCATACTTTCCTTTAGCCTTAACGGTGTATTCTTTACGCATCTTGATGAATTTCTTCTCGGCTTCCTTGCGTGTTGGAGCAAACATCACGACACAGACACGGTTTGGCTTCTGCTCGTTGGTGGCCAGATAGTCCTTCAACTGGTAGGAGTAATGTTGGCGTCCCAAGAGGAATTTGGTGTGAGTGTCATACCATACACCTGCAACTTCCTGAACATCTGTCATGTAGATGATGGAATCCTGAAACGATGCAGAGAAGCCAAACATATACATCTTAGACATCTTTACATGCTTTGCCTGCATTTCGGAAGGCATAGCTACTGCCAAGAGCAGGGAGAATAGAATGTACTTTACTAATTTCATTGTCCTAAATATGCTTTTAACATTTTGTTCTTTGTATTACCGCGCAGACGGCGGATGGCTTTTTCCTTAATCTGACGGACACGCTCACGAGTCAGTCCGTACTTGGTTCCAATTTCTTCAAGGGTCATCTCGGGCTGGTTGATGCCGAAGAACGCCTCAATCACCTTACGTTCACGGTCGTTAAGCATCTGCAGGGCATTGGTAATCTCCGCCCTTAATGATTCCATGACTAACTGCCGATCTGCCATCGGGGCATCGTCATTGACCAAGACATCCAATAGACTGTTGTCCTCGCCGTCCACGAAGGGAGCGTCTACGGAAACATGGTGGCTACTGATATGCAGGGCATCGTCAATCTTATCTTCGGGCAGGTCTACCTTCTCGGAAAGTTCCTCGGCCGATGGGCGACGCTCATTCTCCTGTTCGAAACGGTTGGCCTCCCGGTTAATCTTGTTTACTGCTCCTACCTGATTGAGGGGCAGACGGACGATACGGCTTTGTTCAGCGATGGCCTGCAGGATACTTTGCCTAATCCACCATACAGCGTAAGAGATAAACTTGAAGCCGCGTGTCTCGTCAAACTTTTCGGCAGCCTTGATAAGTCCCAAGTTGCCCTCGTTGATGAGGTCGGGTAATGACAGACCCTGATTTTGGTATTGCTTTGCTACAGAGACAACAAACCGGAGGTTTGCCTTTGTCAAACGTTCCAGGGCCTTATGGTCACCTTTCCGAATGCGTTGGGCAAGTTCTACTTCTTCATCCGTAGATAGCAGCTCTTCTTTTCCAATTTCCTGTAAATACTTATCGAGTGACTCGCTCTCTCGATTCGTAATGGATTTCGTGATTTTTAGTTGTCTCATTTAGTAGTTTTTTACAAGCCGAATGCAAAAGTAAGGTATTTTTTCGGAAACACCAAAAGAATACCTTACTTTTTATGATTTGTTTGTCAAAATGTCTTACTCGTTCTGCAGGTAGACAACAAACCCTCCGCGCTTGCCAGTGGGATAGAGTCCCTTGATGACCAGCATCTGGTCTTTGGCATCCTTGACAGCCTGCTGTAGGTCATCGAAGGACCGCATAGGCTGATCGTTGACGGTCTGGATGATGAAACCCTTCGGTACACCGGCATCTTTCATCTTACCACCGTTGACCTTCAGTACTTCAAGACCGTAGTTGATCTCAAGCTGTTTCTTCTGACTGTCGGTGATGGGGCGTACATCGATGCCAAGGATATCAACGTCAGCATTCTTCACTACCTTGGTAGTACCCTGCTCGTTCTTCAGTGTCAGTGTAGCGGTCTTCTCCTTTTTGTTGCGCAGATATTTCACGGTCACTTTGTCGCCAGGGCGCTTCTGGGCCATGATACCTTGCAACTCACCGAACTTCTTCACTTTCTGGTTGTCGATGGCTGTGATGACATCGCCCTTCTGCAGACCGGCTGCTGCTGCGGCACCGTCTTCTACGACCTCAGCGATATAGATACCCTCCATGGTGCCCAGGTCTAGCTCGTTACCCTTTTCTTTCTCGATATCTACGTAGTTGCTGACATCCGTACCCTTGATACCGATCATGGCACGCTGTACTGCGCCGTATTTCTTGATGTCCTCAACCACCTTGTTCATGATGGCGGTAGGAATGGCGAAACCATAACCGATGTTGGATCCGGTTTGTGAGTAAATCATGGCATTGATGCCAATGAGCTCACCACGGGTATTTACTAACGCACCACCGGAGTTTCCCTGATTGATGGCAGCGTCTGTCTGAATCATGGAAGCAACACCTTCACCCATCTGACGGGCCTTGGCACTGACGATACCAGCAGTAACAGTATTGTTCAGTCCGAGGGGGTTACCTACGGCAAGTACCCATTCGCCAATCTTTACGTCGTCGCTATTGGCGATGACGATGGCAGGAAGGTCCTTGGCATCAATCTTGATGAGGGCAAGGTCTGTGGTCTTGTCGGCACCGATGATACGGGCGGAATATTCCTTGCTGTTCTCGTTGAGGGTGACTGTCAACTCGTCGGCACCGTCTACGACGTGATTGTTGGTGACGATATAACCGTCGGCGGAGATGATAACGCCACTACCTGCAGCGGCCCGTTTAGGAGTCTGGACCTGACGTTTGCGTGAACCTCCATTATTGTTACCTTGTCCGCGTCCGAAGAAACCACCGAACGGATCGGAGAAGAAATCCTCAAACGGGTCGTTGTACTCTACCGTCTGTACTTTGGAGTTAATGACGGATTTGATGTAGACGACGGAGGGGAGTGATTTCTCTGCCGCATAGGTGAGGTCTACGGGTTGTCCTGGTGCTGCAGCGGGGGCTGCCTGAGTCTTGTTGCACGAAGCTGCCGAGAATGCGATGACTACCAAGTAAATCGCCGGCATGATGTTCTTTACAATCTTTTTCATCTTTCTGTTATTTACAATTTAGTTGTTTTACGTTTTACTTATCACTTTGACGATTTGACCGGTTAACGGTTTAACGTCGTTGCTTGAAGCTGGGTGCAAATATAGGCGCAAATTTTGTTAAACTGCCAAATTGTCTTATCTTTTTGTTGCAATTTAACAATTTCCGTTCTCTACTTAACGGCTGTTTGAATTTAACGCTCTAAAGTTGAAATACTGATAAAATTAACAGGTAGAGCGTTGTTTAGATGAGTATAATGAATTATCGGGTGATTTCCCCTCGTATACTCTGTCGCATCTGTTGACGAATCTGTTCTGGATCGTCGTAATGTGATTGTAAAAACATCAGTTTGGTGACGGCACTCTCTACAGTAGAGTCGTAACCGCTGATAACACCAGCCTCCTGCAACTGATATCCTGTGTCGTAACGCCCCATCTCTACGGCTCCCTGCATACATTGACTGATGTTGATGACTATCTTGCCGTTATGGGTGGCATCCCTCAGGGCTTGCATGACCCAAGGGCGTTGGGGAGCATTACCGCTGCCGAAGGTACGCATGACAATGCTCTTTAGGTTGGGCGTGGCAATGATATGACGCACCAAGTCTTCGCGGATGCCGGGAAACAAGGAGAAGATAATCACGTTGTTGTCCAATCGGAAATGTGGAGTCATAGGACGGCTCCAGTCAGGCTTTAGGATACGATCCGAATGGTAGGTGATATTCACTCCGGCATCAACCAGATGGGGGTAGTTGAACGACTCAAAGGCATTGAATTCCTCAGCGCTCTGTTTGGTGGTACGATTGCCTCGCAGTAAGTGTCCGTTGAAATAAATACCTACCTCGGGAACAAGGGCATGTCCCTGTAGGTCTTTGGCAGCGGCAATCTCAATAGAGGTGATGAGGTTTTCCTTGCCATCTGTCCGCAACTGCCCGATGGGCAATTGCGAACCGGTAAAGATGACAGGTTTTGTCAGATTCTCCAGCATATAGGAGAGGGCAGAGGCGGTATAGGCCATCGTGTCGGTTCCGTGCAGTACCACGAATCCGTCATAGTCGCCGTAATGGTCGGCAATGACATGGCTGATTTCCGTCCATCGGGCAGGCGTCATATCACTGGAGTCTATGGGGGGACAGAACTGATGGGTGTCAATCTGTAGGTCAAACTGTTCCAGTTCTGGCACGTTAACCAGCAGGTGCTCGAAGTCGAAAGGCTCCAAGGCACCTGTCTGTGGATTACGGTTCATACCGATGGTACCGCCCGTATAGATCAGTAATACTTTGCGCTGCATCTGACAATAAATGATTATAAGGCGATTTGCAGCATCACGAAGGAGTAGGGGGCAATGTCAAGCTTTGTCTTGCTCTTCAAATTGATTGTCTCCTTCTTCGGGGCGATGGGCTGCTGGTCGTAGTTGTTTTCGTCCTCGGGCTGACCAGTCAGTGTAGTCATGACGGCGGTCTTAATACCCTTGAAGCGTGAGAGGTTGATGTCTGCAGTCTTGGCGTCAGCACTGGCGTTACAGATCTTCACGAACAACTGGCGCGTCTTGGTGTTCAGCACGACCGACTGCTCCTGCAGGTTGGTGGCATCCTTGATTTTCACGCAGTTGCCGTAGTAGTAGTTTCCTGCTGACTGTCCGAACATCTGCTGTACGTAGTAGCTGCAAGTCAGGAACGGGCGCTCGTTGTCGAAGTAGATAAGGTCGGGGTTCCAGTTGGTGTTGGTCTTGCGGGCGAAGAGTGGAGCATAGGAGGTCATGCATACAACATCACCGTTACGCTCTACATGCAACAGGTAGAGAGCCTCGGCAAGGGCATCGATGAGTTTTTTGTCCTTGGCAGCATACTCGCCGAGATAGACCTTCGTCTTGCGGTTGCGTGGATAACTGTCGTACTGGCGAGTTTTCATGAAGTAGTCGCGTGGCTCATAATAGTGCTCGTCGATGATAGGCATACCCAACTCGTCAGCGAGTTTCCAACCATTCTCTAAGTCGGGATTGCCGGGATGAGAACCGGGACCAGCTGTTCCAACGATGATGATTTCAGGATGAGTCTCCATCACCTTTTTGTATATATAGCGGAAACGCTCGCAGAACTCGGGGGAGATACGTTCCTCGTTACCCAGTCCAAGGTATTTGAGGTTGAAGGGCTTGGGGTGTCCGGCATCGGCACGCATCTTTGCCCATTTGTTGGTGGCGGGGTCACCGTTAGCCCATTCAATGAGGTCGATGGCTTCCTGTGCCCATTCGTCCATCTCCGACATGGGGACGACATCCTGTGCCTGTTCCTTCATGCCCCAACCGCCATTGGTACCCTGACAGCTCACACCACAGGGGAGGATGGGCAGGGGTTCCATGTTCAGGTCTTCGCAGAACTGGAAATACTCGAAGTAGCCCAGTCCCATGCTCTGGTGATAGCCCCACGTGTTCTTCAGACCCTTGCGCTGCTCCTTTGGACCGATGGTGGTCTTCCAGCGATAAGTGTCCCAGAAGCCGTCACCGCCACCATGTACCACGCAGCCTCCTGGGAAGCGCATGAATTTCGGTTGCAGGTCGGCAAGTGCCTGGGCGAGGTCTTTGCGCAGACCGTGTCCCTTATAGGTGTCCTGTGGCATCAGCGATACCATGTCGACATCTAATACGCCGGTGTTGAGTACTAGTATCTGTATGACGGCATTAGGCGCATCCTCGGAAGGGGTTAATGTGGTTTCATATTTTTTCCAGTCATTACCGTTGGCGGTGATAATGGCATCGGTAAGCAGTTTGGGATCCTTGCCCCAGCCTTGTGGTACAACCAAGGCAATGCGCACTTGTTTCGTGTCACCGCTATTACGCATGAAGACGGAGAAATCATATTTCTGACCAGCCTTTACGGAAATACCGTCATAGCCGTCGTTCTGGATACCGAAACCTTTCCATCCCGTATAGTCGTAGTATTCCTTTGCACGTTCTGTGATGAGGCGCATGTAAGTAGGATTGTTAGGATGGATAGGGCTGTCCTTGCGGACTTCCATGTAGCCTAATGAGTGGCCGGGACGAATAAGACGCCATGCTGTACCGGCTCCCCATCCGTCACGCTCTGTCGGACTGAACTCGAAAGAACCGTTCTGGATGAGTTCTGCATAAAGTCCTCCGTCAGCGGCATTACTGATATCCTCAAAAAAGATACCAATCAGGTTGTCACTAATAGCTTTGCCTCCACTTGGAGCGCTCATCGGCTTCTGGGCATTCATGCCCAAGGCTACTGCTAGTAACAGTGCACAGGCAATGTTCTTTTTCATAATTCTTCTTTTGTTTTTAACTTGCAGCTACAAAGGTAACGCAAAAATCCCGTACACCGTCATCGTTTACGTTAATTTTTCTTCAAAAATGAAGATAATATTTCTTTATGCCGAAAATTATCACTAAATTTGCAAACTATTAAAACAATTACTAAAACAAATAATACAACTATGAAACAATTTAACGACAAGAATTTTGTGCTCGACAATGAGGTGGCACAAGACCTATTCCACAACCATGCGGCTAAGATGCCAATCATCGACTATCACTGTCACCTGATTCCGGCAATGGTGGCTAACGACCATCGTTTTAAGAGTATTACTGAATTGTGGCTGGGTGGTGACCACTATAAGTGGCGCGCTATGCGTACCAATGGTGTTGATGAGAAGTACTGCACCGGTAAGGATACCAGCGACTGGGAGAAGTTCGAGAAATGGGCAGAGACCGTGCCCTATACACTTCGTAACCCTTTGTATCACTGGACACATCTGGAGTTGAAGACAGCTTTTGGTATTGACAAATTGCTTTCTCCTAAGACTGCCCGTGAGATTTTCGACGAGTGTAACGAGAAGCTGAAGCAGCCGGAGTTCTCTGCCCGTGGTCTGATGAAGCACTATAACGTTGAGTGTGTCTGCACGACAGACGATCCCGTTGACGACCTTCACAATCATATTGAGTATGCCAAGAGTAAGGCAGACGACGATCCCATGATGATTCCTGCATGGCGTCCCGACAAGGCCATGAATATTGAGAAACCGGAGTTCCCTGATTATGTAAATCAGTTGGAGCAGGTGAGTGGGGTCACTATCACAAAGTTTGCCGATATGGTCGATGCACTCCAGAAGCGTCACGATTTCTTCCAGGAGCAGGGTTGTAAGCTTTCTGACCATGGTATCGAGGAGTTCTATGATGAGGAGTATACCGACTCGCAGATTGAGACCATCTTTGAAAAGGCTATGCGTGGTCAGCAACTCTCCAATATCGAGATTCGCCAGTATAAGAACTGTTTCTTGACGGTAATGGCTGAGATGGATGCTGATGCCGACTGGACACAACAGTTCCACTATGGCGCTATCCGTGACAACAATACGAAGATGTATAACCAGCTCGGTCCTGACACCGGTTTCGATTCTATCGGTGAGTTCAATACTGCTAAGGCCATGTCTAAGTTCCTGAACAAACTGAATATGGAGGGCAAGCTTACCCGTACGATTCTGTATACCTTGAATCCTTGCGCTAACGAGGTGATCGCTACCATGCTTGGTAACTTCCAGGGTGGTGAGCCGGGTAAGATTCAGTTCGGTTCTGGTTGGTGGTTCAATGATCAGAAGGATGGTATGGAGCGCCAGATGAATGCACTCTCCGTACTCGGACTGCTGAGCCGTTTCGTTGGAATGTTGACCGACTCCCGTTCATTCCTCAGTTATCCGCGTCATGAGTATTTCCGTCGTATCCTCTGTAACATTCTCGGCAATGATGTGGAGAAGGGCTTGCTGCCTGACGATCGTGAACTGTTGGGTAAGATGGTAGAAGATATCTCTTACAACAATGCCCGCAGGTATTTCAAGTTCTATTAATAGCATGTAGCCCGCCTATATATTATATATAATAATGTGTATAGTTTTCGCTTTTTGTCATGAAAGGCGAAAACTTTTCATTTTGTATTAAAAAAGTTGTTCAAAAGTTTTGGTAGTTGGATTTTTTGTCGTACCTTTGCATCCGCTTTCGCCCAAAAACGAGCGTTGCTCCTGAGGGCCGTTAGCGTAGAGAAGAGAGTTCTTTGAAAAGACTTACATAAAACAGAGAAGTAGTAGTACAAGAAGCGAGTGCATAGTTTATATATGTACTTGGGTAATTGAACGAACCGTCAAATTATCTTTTTAAACTACCGGATGAGCGTTCTGAGACAGATTACGTCTAGTGTGTCTAGTTCATCTAGACGATCTAGTCAAAACTTATAAGAATATACAGTGAAGAGTTTGATCCTGGCTCAGGATGAACGCTAGCTACAGGCTTAACACATGCAAGTCGAGGGGCAGCGAGAAGAAAGCTTGCTTTCTTTGTCGGCGACC
>JAEEGJ010005345.1_pt1 | contig 40649 bp, 37 predicted proteins | sample 8958761 | NCBI WGS metagenome assembly JAEEGJ01 (sample SAMN16246546, study PRJNA631951) | gut metagenome | biome: gut microbiome; feature: rumen; material: RS-attached | host: Bos | place: Iran: Karaj | collected 2018-10 | reverse complement strand
TATATTATCCTCAGAGAGATCAAGATCCATGACTGTTTGATTACTCAAGTCATCTTCATCAACAATAAATCTGTGAATGTTCGAACGCAGCATTGCGACATTTTCCATTACGAACGCTGTGGGTGTCAGTTCACAGATTGCTCGCACATACTCTTTTACGAGTCGATTATTCATACTTATAATAGTAGTGTGTTGCCGATTAGCGTTTGAAAAACCTTGACACGGCGGTCCGCCGATTACAACATCTATCTCCCCAAACGCTTCTCGTATTTCATTATAATCAATCGCTCGCACATCTGAGTACAGTCGAGTATTTTTGTGGTTGTGCTTGTAGGTTTTTCTGGCATTAGGATTGTTTTCTGCCGCTGCGACGATAGAAAATTGCTTAGTCTGAACGAATCCCAAGCTTAATCCGCCGGCGCCGGCAAACAGATCGACTACCTTATATTGCTTCATAATCTCCTCCTGGATGCTTATCTTATTATTATACCACTAAAGCGGTAAAAAAGCAACACCTGTCTTTCCCAAATAATCTGGTTATTATAAGGAGAAAGAAGGCAAGCACGTGAGATTGTTTGATTATACCGGCTTAGTGAGTCAGATATTTGCAATAAAAGGGAATAGGAACCGGCTGTCGGTCCCTGTTTTGATTATTTAGTCTCTCCTCATTAAAGCCATTATTTCAAGAGCGCGCTAACAGGCCATATGATAGTCTGAAATTTAGCAAAAACTGAATGAAGCGCAAAAGCATCGCCGCAAGACGGTCGATGTTCATTGCAATGATGCTGAGAACGATCGATGCTTTTGTTGTATCTTCTCTTTTTGTGAGCAGCAGACCAAGACCGAATTTGCGTTTTGCGAGACTGAACTTTCGCTCGACTTCGATTCGATCGGTGTTATCCTGATATGCAGTTTTCTTTTCTTCTTTCATATAGATTCATGGAAAAAGGGTGAACAGGCTGTCACTATTGGAACATCTACATCAGAAGATGAAATAGCAACTGCTATATTGAAAGAATTAAAATATTGAAAAATTGTAGTTAAAATTTCTGCGATTATTCTGTTTATACTATCTATTAATTAAATCATAGCTGCAATTGCTGATTTTTAACAGAAATCCAATGATTATTTCGTCATGCAGAAAGCGATTATTTCACGGTCTGTACTTGAATTCCTGCCTCTTATATGATATAATAATGCACACGGAATGTTTGATAATGTTGAAAAAAGTGTACGATATTTTGGGAGAACATTAAAAAAATGTAAACTGATACAATAAAAGTATCAAATCTCAATGAGGTGAAAATTATGAATGTTATGAAGAAAATTTCCGCTTCACTTGCGGCAGGTGCTGTAATGGCTTCTTCATTGTGGTCTGTTGTTTCTACAGTAAACGCAGAGGAGGAATTCCTTATCCGTGACAAATGGGGTTACTGTAAAACAGCAAATTACGTTGAATCCGAGCATTTTGTCATTTTCTACGGAAACAATGATACCACAGGCCAGGTCAATTCTGCTTTTCTGAAACGTAATCTTGAAGCATATGAGCGACTCTGGAAATGCTATACAGAGTATCTGGGAATGACAGGTCTGAACGTAGACATATACGGCAAAAGCAGTCAGAAATACAAAATAAATATTTATCTCACCTATACAGGCCTTAACAAATATCCAGATGGCTGGGCATTTATGAGTGCAGAGGACGGATACGGCATCGAAATAATCAGTCCCAATGCAATGCTTGATGATCTTACAATCGCCCATGAATTTGGTCATGTTGTACATCATCAGCAGAAGAATTGGGTGGATCAGGAAATCAGCGGTGCATGGTGGGAACCTGTTGCAAACTGGTTCCGTGAAATGTATCTGGGAAGTTCATACAATCCGTCAGATACAAAAACAGGCGATTTTGATCCTTATCTGCGTAATCTCAGCCTTGCACTTCCTCATGGACGCAACTACTATGAAACATGGCCTTTCCTTGCTTATCTTTCGTACAATCCCGACGAACTTGACGGTCTTGGTCTGACCGCTGTACATAGGCTATTGTCCGAATCAATGCCTGATGAATATCCACTTGATATGATAACACGTATTCTCGGTACAGATGCACATATCGTCCTCGGCAACTATGCTAAGCGTATGGTAACTTTTGATTTTGGTATGCAGGACGCATATCAGAAGCGTTTCAATACCGTTATGAATCAGACTCCATATTACTGGAATCTTTTCTATACTGTTCCTGATAAAACTGCTGAAGGACGGTATCGTGTTCCGGAAGAAGAAGCACCAATGCAGGGCGGTCTGAATATTATTCCTCTTGATATCAAAGATGATTCCATTTCTGCCGAATTTCACGGATTATCCGATGATGACAATGCAGGCTGGGAAGCTTGTCTCGTTACTGTTGACAAGGACGGAAACGAGAGTTATTCCAATTTGTTTACTGACGGTGAAACTATGAGTATTTCTGCTTCTGATGCAGTTTCGGCATATCTTGCTGTTATCGGTACACCTAAGAAATTCGTCCGTGAAAACGCATTCCACAAAGAAAAGGATTCCTCATATAAAAACGGCGATGAACGCAGACGTTATCCGTATGAAGTGATTATCAACGGTGCAGATATCATTCAGAGCGGAGGATACAGCAAATCAAGAGGAAAAGCTCACAGCAACGGTGGAGGATTCGTTGCTTCAACTGCAAAAGTTGACGATTCTGTCTATGTTGCTCCTGATGCAATGGTTCTCGGAAATGCCGTACTTAAAGGCAATGTCCGTGTCGAAGATCATGCTGTAGTTGCAAATTCTGTAACTGCAACAGACAATGTAGTAATAAGCGGTCACGCTGTTGTAGACGGAGGCGGCTGGATTCTTGTTGACGGTCAATGGAAGATAGGACAAGTCACACTTTCAGATAACGCCGTAATAAGTGACAGTGCTGTTGTTGCAGGCGGAGTTTCCGTTTCAGGCAATGCAAAAGTGCTCCAGAAAGCATATCTTTCCGATGCTGTAACTCTTTCTGACCATGCTGTTGCAAAAGGAATGGCATATGCATATGGCAAAGGCAGTTACTCAGGTGATATCATTCTTGACGGCGACTATGCCAACGAAGAAAGTCTTGACTCAGGAATCGGTTTCGGATGGCTTGATACAGTCAATAAAAATCATACAGTCGGAATGCTTGCAGGATATGATTTTGATAAAGAATGCAAAGTCTGGGCACAGGACCGTCACGCAGCAACAGATGCACTTCTCTGCGGTGGAGCCAAATGGGAAAAACAGCGTGCTTCAGCTAATGGAGTTGTATCACTTGATGGTATTAATTCCTATATTGAGCTTGATGATGCTGTTGTACAAACCGATAATATCCAGATAAGCATCGGCACACTCTGGAAGGGCGGTTCAGATGTTCAGGATTTATTCTTTGCAGGCGATAAACAGGCTTATTTCAGCCTTACACCTTCAAATAAAAACGGAGTAGCAGAATTCGTTGTAACTGACGGGAATACAACACAGAAGCTGACCGCAGATAAGCCGCTTACAAAAGGTGTATGGAATCAGATAACCATAAACCTCAGCTACGGCAAAGGCGAACTGATTATAAATGATGAAACAGCGGCATCAGGCAGTATCACTCTTACTCCTCTCGATGTACTCGGCAGTTCAAAGGATGACCGTGTATGTATAGGAAAAAGCGAAAATCACAGCAACTATAAAGGTGCTGTTGATTACTGCGAGATATACTATCAGCCTGCAAATATTGAAAAAAGAGCATACAGCGGTTTAGAAGAAGTCGATGATACTCCTTCAGAACTTATGGGAGATGTCAACCTTGACGGAAAATTCAATATTTCCGATGCAGTTGTTCTGCAGCACTGGCTTCTTACAGGCAAGGACGAAAATATGAAGAACTGGAAAATGGGCGATTTTGTGTCAGACAATGCTCTTGATGTTTTTGACCTTTTACTTATGAAGCGTGAACTGTTGAATATAAATTAACCCTTTATCAGAAATTATTTATTCTGAACTTATTTCTAATAAACCGGCTGAATCTGGTGCTGCCGCCTTTGACGCCTCAGTCTGTCGAAAAAGTCCGGTGCCATACTTAATGACATTAGGCAGAAGGGCTGGGTTTGGTTGGCGGTTACATATGTATTCCTGTTTCTATCCAGTTTTGTAATTTAGACGTATTAAGCTAAATTCTATTTTCGTTACGTTTTCGTTATTGTATTGATATGATATGTATTTTTGTAACGAGTCATGATGTGATTGATGACAAAAAATGGCTATATATCGTCAAGTATGCACATTGGAAATAATATGTCTAATGAAATAATCAGCACTCATAACCCGAAGGTCGTTGGTTCAAATCCAGCCGCCGCAACCAAAACACAAACCGCTTGAATTCGGAGAAAATACCGATTTCAAGCGGTTTTCTTATATTCTGAATGCGCTTGGATTTCCGTATTTGCACTCCGAAATGCAGTAAAATCACATGATTTTCCAAGAAAATCACACGGACAGTCACACGAAAGAATTGTCAAGAGCGTGGAAGGTGGTATTGAACTATACATTGAAGAGTAAGATAAAGGCTTTGCAAAAATGCAAAGCCTTTATCGTTTGAGCCAAAATGTTTCTGATAACAAAATGTATTCATAAAGTCACCTACCATAAAATCTGCAACATCTTCTATATTGCACCTAAGTTTTGTATATTTATTGTTTATATACAGCAGATATGAGAGAGTATGAGGACTCTTATACTTATTGAATATGCATTTTTATGAGGTCGGTTTATATTTTTGAACTTATAATTATTATAGTAAGTGGAAATATGAATATAGTTAAACTAATCAATGTTGAGGTGTATCTGCTTTTACAATAATATGATATTATGAGCATTAATTGACCTAATAATACAAATCCAATCGTTAGAAATGTAAAGAATAATAAGGCAAACTGCCAAATATTTAGTGGTATGGGGAAATTACTGAACGCTGTTAATGATTGAATAGGCGATTTTAACCCTTGATTACCATAATATTTAATTATATTTAAAAAATATGGTATAAATGTTATGATAGATGATATAATACAGATATTTGCTGCTATTATACTGTTACGTTTTATATATGCTCCTTTGCCGGAGGCTGTACTGAAAATAATGCTTGTAATTTTCAAATTATTATCATATGCAATTAAAGGTGAAATGGTTAAAACGCATACAATAAGAATGATTAATGACATGATTTGTAATTCTTGAATACCATTAATACCAAAAGCTCTTTTGTAACCTGAATCATAAAAAATTTTCGTATTATATTTACTGTAACGTATGGCAGTGCATCTTGTTTTGAATAGCTCAAATGCTTCTTGCCGATTTCGTTCGTTTTCAAGTTCACGTTTTTCTGACATAGATAGAGTGTTACTTTGGGATTTCCTATTAATTTCTTTAAAGTACTCCTCGTTTACGGATATTGCAGAGTCAGTTTCTTGATTTACAATTCCGTTGTTATCAGTCGTATATATCTTGTAATACATATCGACAATCGAGGCGGGTTTGCTGAAAGTAGAATGATATCCGCATATAATAATTAACCATATCAAAAAAACAATAACACTTCTTTGATGTATAAAACTTTTTTTCAAGGCATAGTAGGTTTTACTATGAATAATGTGTGATCTATTGCTGAAGTGTTCTAATGATATTTTTTTGAATTCTGTTCCTCTTTTTTTTGCAAAGACAATAATGGTAAGGGGCGTAAGTATAATTAATAGTAAAAAGCAAACAGTTATTGTACTTGATAATAAGTTAAAAGGAGTTTCACTTATATTCAGATTTCTGTATGTTGAAAAATAATTCTCTGGTTTAATAAACGATATTAGATTAATGTCATGTAATATTTCTTTTTCTGAATGAATATCATATTTAGAATATAGCATATACTCAATATAAATAATTATAGCTGAAAATCCATATATTTGAATACTGCTTTTTGAAGTCAAACAAATTAGTGAAAAAATCAATCCGATAATGAATAGGCTTATTGATTTGAATATGTAAGTAACTATAATATATTGCCAAATACACATATTGCAGCTTGATTCAATAAATCCATTAACAGATTGTAAAGGTCTGTAAAAATCTCCAAGACCATACGTTACTCCACCGAGGCTCAAACCTGAAATCAGAAAAATTCCACTTATTATCAATGAAGAAATAAGGAGGACTACTATTTTACTGATACAAAGAAAAACTCGTCCGTTCGGATAAGAGTAAAGAAGATTCATTATTCCTATTTCTCGATCCTTAGAGAATATAAAAACAGATGAAACAAATATTAAAAATAACATCAGAATATCTGAAATAGTATTGATTAATGCAAGTTCTAAACCTTCCGATATATCAAATGGAAGATTTCTGTTTTTTATATTATTGTATGCTGTTTCAGTTTTTTGTGCGTTTTTGTATGCAAAACTATTTTTATCAGCAAAAATAGATATACTTGTTATATTTTTACATTGTTCGTTAATCGCTTCAAGATAGTTAGGGTATTCGCTAATTTGTTTATACTGTTCGCTTAATGGATATACAGTTCCTGGGGAGTATTCTCCTTTCCCAGAGAAACTATTCTCTAAACTGTCAGAAATATATGCCTCAATCTGAACATCGCTAAGAGTCTTTATATATGAAAAAAATGCTTTATATTCTTTAGGATTTTTCTCACTGCTGTATATTGAACGAAGTGATGATAAAGTTCCCATAATTAAACAGGCAATAAGAATAAAGATGTAAGCTCTGTAATTGAACAATTTTTTTAGCTCATATTTTGTAATACGCATATTACTCGCCTCCGTAATAGTGCATATAAAGATTTTCAAGATTCTGTTTACCTTGTTCCATTACAGCTGTAAGTTCTTGAACAGTTCCGCTTTTTATTATTGAACCGTTCTTAAGTAATAGTATTTCTTTTGCAATATTTTCAATATCAGATATTATGTGTGTAGATATTATTATTATCATATCATCTGACAATTCGCTGACAAGCCGTTTGATTATAACACGTTGTTTCGGATCAAGACCTGCTGTCGGTTCATCCATTATAAGAAGCTTAGGAGAACCAAGAAGTGCGGAAGCAATCAGCACTCTTTGCTTCATTCCACCAGAAAAACCACCAATTTTTTTATTTGAACTATCATCTAACTCAACACGTTTTAATAGTTCTTCAATTTCTATACTTGCTTCCTTTTTATTTATGTTCTTTAATGCTGATATATAGCTGAGAAAATCGAAAGCAGTCATATTATCATAAAGATTTTGCTGTTGTGGCATAAAACCAATCTGTTTCCGAAATTCTTTTCCGAGAGTGTATATATTATTACCATTCCAATTGATATGGCTATTACCTTTGTCAGGTTTTAAATTATCAGTAATAATATTCATAAGAGTGGTTTTGCCTGCACCGTTTGGACCGAGTAAGCCATATATTCCATTAGTAAATGTAAATGAAAAGTTATTCAAAGCCTGTTTTTTTCCGTAATGCTTACTTACGGATATAATTTCGAGTTTGTTCATTATGCTCCTCCCGTTACGAAGAAGTGTTTTGGGGGATTTTTTCAAAAATCGTTTTTCCCTTATCATCTTCTCCCATAAAGATGTAAGTATCATTATACTTGGCAATTACTTGTCCGTAGTTGTATGAAGAGATTTTTTCATCTTTACCTGTTTTTATATCAAAGCATTTTGCATCATCATGCCAAACTTTATCATCGATTATTGTCATCGCATTCCATGATAAAATGTCTGGACCTTGGATAATTTCTCCTGTTGTAACATTTTGAAGCATAATTGACGTATTATTTCCTGAAGGATAATAAGAGTGATATCCATTCATTGAACACATCGAAAACTCATCATCAAGTTTTGTAATTTTATGAGTATTTAAATCAAAAGTGTGTGTTTCACCGTAGAAGAGAGGCGTCTCCCCATTTTGCATCATTTCATGAGTAAGTTCTTTTTTCATAAAGTTAATTCCAATGTATAGCTGATTATCAATTTTTCCCATTAAATACATTGATAGAGAGTTTTGAGCAGAAGGATATTGTTTTTTTAAAGATTCATAATCAAAAACTTCACCATAATCAGTTACTGTTCCGTTTTCAAGATTTATACAGAAAAGATTGCCACCGCCACTGGTAGAGCTTGAAGATACATTCCCCAATTCGTCATATGTAGGATTTCCTATATTGGTAGTAAAGTAATAATTTGTTCCTATTAAATAGCAACCGTCATCGACATTGGCATTAAAATCTTTAACTTCTGCCACATCAGAAAACTCACAGTTGTTAAAATTGTATTTTCTAAGTTTAAAACTGAGATCGAGAGCGTTTTTTCCGTCTTTTTCGATATATCCATTTTTATTTTCAAAGAAATATGCTGCTCCATTATAAATAATAGGGAGTTGTTCGCTGCTTTTCAATGCAGTAATCAAGCAGTTATTAGTACTATGTGAACAATTAGGTATATTACAAATAACGGACGTGTTCATATTATCAAAATCTATGACATAGGGGAGATCCTTATCTCTGTATATTGCACCATTATCCATTCTGACATAGTACCAGTTATTAAACTCCTCAGTATTGTTTTCTTGTGCTATTTCGCTTTTTTGCCCACAAGAGTAGAGCATTGAGAATATTAGTGTAGTACAAATTAGTGTTACTATTTTTTTCATTATTTTAACCTTTCCTCAAACGATAATCCCCCTTTAAAAAGGGGGATTATATTTTGTGTGTTCATTATATTCCAGCTGAAGCACTCATAGAACTTCCGCCACCTACATTATTTATTATTGCGTAATGATAAGAAGAACCGTGGCTAAAAATTTTACCATTGTCTGGTGTAACCGATACAGACACAGAACCTCTTGTAACGTAATCATCGGCGAATTTTGATCCTGTTGAAGCATGATAAGCTGTTATTGATACATATAAATAAGAACATGATGAAGCGCTACAAGAGGAAATTGCACCAGCAGCTGTCTTTGATACATCTATGTATTTGTTTACTGTTACTCCATTTACTGTAAATGTTCCCCAACCGCCAGCTGCGCTTGCACATATTCCTACAGTTCCGACCGCCATTGTTGCTGTTGCGAGAATACTTGCAGTGATTCTCTTAAGAGTCTTTTTCATAACTTTTTCCTTTCTGATTGTTTGAACAATCTTTAAAATATTTTATTATAAATGCTCTTTATATCACAAGCATTAAATACATTAAACTGTGCGTTCTTGACTATATTTAGTTATTGTTTCATATGATGATCCTGCATATACAGTGAATACTGTTTTCAAACGATATGTACCGCTTGATAAGCTGCTTTTTGTATTTGTTACTGTTCCCTTGTAATAATATACTGTATCTGACCATGAAGCGTTGCTGACATCATTCCAATTACCATTAGAATTTTGTTTTTGTAGTGTTTGAGAGAAATCTATTTGTGTTGTTACGTTTATATAACCTGTTGCATTGCTTGTACAGGTAGCTGTTGTTCCTGAAATTGTCAGCTCTGAGCTACAGTATTTAGTATAGGAATACTGTGGGGAATCTGGTGGTATATATGAAGCTGAGACGGTGCTGCATAAAAGACAAATTGTTGAAATAGTCATTGCAAGAATAACGGAAAGCATCTTTCTAATCATAAAATCACCTCCTGACTGTATCGATTTGAACGAATAGTTTAATTTCATGTCCGTTCAATAAATGATAACAAATCAGGAGGTATGTTACTGACTAAAAATTTTTTATTCTACTTTTTGCACAGACTTGGCTATATCAATTAGTGCATCTTTACCAATATTTGAGTATATAACCATAATATAGTCTCCGTTATCCCAAATAAGGCAATCGTACTGATGATTATCACGGAAATAAATAGCTTCATGATTATTAATATCAATAGTTGATATTTCAGTTCCTTCAGTATTTAAATCTTCATCGTACATTTCCTTTGTATATTGCTGGAAATCAATTGAAATATCACCGTTTACATATGAGATGTTTCTGCTGTAATCGTTACTGTTCTCAAAGTCTATGCTGAATCCACTTAAATCATAAGTTATATCATATATATCTTCAATCGTCATCGGAGCATCACTGATTTCTTCAGACTGTACGGTTGTAAATTTCTCATATATTTCAACAAAGAAATTAGCTACTGTATTTCTTAAAGCATCTACACTCATGATAGTAACCGAGGATGCTATTAAAAATATAGCCAATATACAAGCAACTCTTTTTCCAAATGTATTGATCAATTTGTAGTATGGTTTCTTCCGGCGTTTGATAAGCTTTTGCATATCCTTATTAAATTTTTCGGAAAAAACATAATCTGTTTCATGATCAGAAAGATTTTTTTCATACTCGGGTGATAGTGCGTCGAATAGAGCTTTTGTGAAGTTGCTTTCATTCATCATTCTCACCTTCTTCCAATGCCTTTTTTAAGGCTTTCTTGGCACGTTCTATCCTTTTCCATACGTTATCTACAGAGATATCAAGCATTTTAGAAATTTCTTTGCATGAAAAATCGTTAATGTAGTGAAGAAAGAGAATATCCTTATATTTATCGGGAAGATGTGATATGACTGATACCAGTTGTTCATAATTGATATTTTCAAAGAAGTCAATATCAATTGCGGTTTGATCTTCCGGTAATTCTGCCGAGCGTTCTGCTGTTTTCTTATTTTTATTATAAATGTTGATAGAAGTATTCCTTATAATAATAACAATGTAAGAAGGCAATTCCTGACGGGGAATAGAAAGAATTTTTTGAAAGTTATCAGCCATTTTCAAGAATGCTTGATGAACTGCATCTTCCGAGTCTTGAACATTATGTAGTATGCTGTATGCTATGCCATACATTTTCTGGCGATAGCTTAAGTATATTTCTTCAAAATAATTTTTTTCTTCATCAGTATTAAGTGCTGATAGGTAAATATATAACATCAGAAATTTCCCCTAAATTTATAAGATATTCATATTCTATCACAAATCAACAAAAAAATCAATCACTCAAAAAAAAAAACGTCAAATTTGATAATATGTTGCTGGAGATTAAAGTTTTTTTAATATCAATGAATGAAAAAATCGTAAGATTCAGCTTATTATTCATGAATAAATCTTTCAGAATGGACATCATACTTGTCCATTCCTGTCCTATGGTTTCACGTTCATTCTGAGTATACTTGAATTATGGAGAACGAGTACAGCGTATGAAAAAAGCTGTACCGATCCCAAATACTATTCAAGGAGGTCATCAAAATGAAGATGACAAAGAACGGTGTTGCTGTTATCGGTATCGATCACGGCTACGGAAACATCAAGACTGCGAATACTATAACTCCCACAGGAGTTACCGCCTACGACACAAAGCCTGCCTTTGAGGGCAATATACTGTTCTATGACAACACCTACTATAAAATAGGTGACGTTCACAAGACATATATTCCTGATAAGTCCGAGGATATGGACAACTACATCTGCACTCTCTATGGTATAGCAAGAGAACTGAGCCGAGAGAACATCACAGAAGCAAATGTGCATATTTCCGCAGGACTTCCCCTTGCCTGGGTGAGAGAGCAGCGTGAGAGCTTCCGCAAGTATCTGCTGAAACATGAGTATGCGGAGTTCGATTTCAGGGACAAGCACTACAAGGTGCATATCGTTGGCTGTTCGGTATATCCGCAGGGTTACACCGCTGTTATAGACCGCCTGCATGAAATGAACGGAGTAAACCTCATAGCTGACATAGGTAATGGCACGATGAACGTTATGTACCTTAACAACAAGAGGGCGAACGAAAGCCGCTGCTGGACCGAAAAGCTGGGCGTGAGCAAGTGCGTTGATATGGTCAAGAATGCGGTAATGGACAAGTATCATGTTGTGCTTGATGATATTATCATCGAGGAAGTTATCCGCAGAGGAACGGCGGATATTGCTCCGCACATTCTGGAGGTAGTTACAAAAACTATGGAGGACTATTGCAAGATGATCTTTGATACTCTCCACAAGTATGACTACGATCCCGACCTTATGAAGCTCTACGTTGTAGGCGGCGGAAGCGTTCTCGTCAAGAACTTTGCTGACTATAATAAGGACAGAGTTACGCTCATCACAGATGTGTGTGCAACAGCTAAGGGATATGAATTCCTTGCGTGGCAGAGCCTTAACAAGGAGTGATGCCTATGGGAAATATCAAGACTACCTGTCTGCGATTCAACCTTGACAAGCCTTTACACAGCAAGGCTTGGGAGATATTGCAGAGCGAGAAAAAATCTCACAGTAAGCTTATTTCCGAAGCTCTTGTGGAGTATCAGGACAGGCACAGCAAACTTGCAGATGATCCGTATTTCGAGAGCCGTGAGCGTGAGGACAGGTTCGTTGAGCAGATAGTAGGAGCAGTAGAAAATGCTGTAAAAGCAGAACTTCCGACTTTTCTTGCAGCTTGCCTTGTGAATATCTCGCAGCCGTACAATATCGCTCCTGTGGCAATGAAACCACCCGAAGAAGCGGTCACTGAGGCGAATACCGAGGATATAGACTACGATTTCCTCAGTGGTGCATGATGTGATACTGCTTATGAAAAAGCAGTACACAAACCGAACGGAGTCGGTACAGAATTTCTCCGCAAAGATGAATGGTATCATCTGCGGAGAAAAGCTGAGCTGACCATATACCAATAATGGTACAGCACAGCAATTCCGTCTGATGCCGGAAACAAAAACGCATCTGCCAAACAGAAGAAAAAAGATTTCTGCAAGCAGGTGCGGATGACAGGCAGGTAGTACCGTTGTATAGACAACGGTGCATACCTGCTCAGGACACATTCCCGAGACCCTTGTATTATCGCCGCTTTGAGAGCGGCGAAGAAAGGAGGCATAATGCCTGAGAGAAAAAGATACCGTCAGGTATGCCTTAGACTGACTGACGATGAATATGCACTTTTTGAGAAAAAGTGCAGTGACAGTGGAATGTCCAAAACGGACTTTCTTGTATCGGTGCTGAAAAACAGCACTGTGAATGTGTATCGCATTGATGAAGCACTGAGACCTATGATGAAGGAGCTTCGCTATATTGGCAGCAATATCAATCAGATTGCGTACTTCTCAAATATCGGACAGGAACAGCCTGTCCGTGATAATATCGAGAGTATCCGCAAGAGCCATAACAGGCTCACGGCTGAAATCTCCGAATTTCTGAAAGCTCTGAGGTGTAACGCTGATGTTCGGTAACGTCAATGTTGACTACAAACCTTGTAAGACAGTAACTCAGCTCCACAGAGCCTGCAACTATATACTCGGAAGAAATCCCGAGCAGATAAACAGCGGAGTTGTTAAAACACGTCCCGACCTTTATTATGCTTTTGATGATGACAGGGATAATTTCGCTGACGCTGTTCTGCTGACACGGAGGCTGTGGAACAAGCCTTGCAATAAGAATAATAACCTTGCGTATAAGATGTCAATATCTTTTCACCCTGACGAAAAGCTGTCCTATGAAGAAGCATTTCAAATCGCAAGGGAATATGCTGATAATTATTTTCACAGCAAAGGCTTCGATGTGATGTTTGCTATTCATACAGACAAAGATCATGTACACGCACATTTTGTCATCGGCAACTGTAACCGTGATACGGGGAAGGCTTTTCGCAGAAATGAAAAGGACTTGTATACAATGTCACAGTTTTTCGGAGAGCAATGCATAAAACGAGGTCTTACACGCTCAGTCCGTGAGGACTATTACAGCAAAAATCCCTGGCAGATAAAAGAGACTTTCAATGAAGCACAGATGCGGAAAAAGGGAAAGGAAACCTTTAAATCTGAGCTTCGTGAAGCTATTGACAAAGAGTGCAGGGATATACGTAATAAAACTTTTGAAAATGTGATGAAAGCTCTTTGGGAGCATTATCACGTTGAAACACGAGTAAAGGGGAACACGGTATCCTACCGTCATCCCGAACACAAGAATAAGGCAGGTGAACTTGTTTCAGTTCGTGGAAGCAAGCTCGGAGATGCCTATACCAAAGGAGGAATAGAGAATGTCCTTAAAGAATTACGAACAAGAGAAGTCTCAGAAAGAGATGGCACAGGAATATTTGAAACAGGGGAAGTTCTCCAGAGAGCTGTTATCAGTGGCATCACAGGGAATAAAGCAAAAGGACAATGTAACAGTTCAGCAGCCACAGACGGAGAAAACACCGCAGGAAACTACTCTTACGGAGCTGAAGAACGAGATGAACAATATAGCGTACCTGAAAGCAGTGAGAGCAGACGAAGCACGTCAGGACAAGGAAGTGGATATTCTTCTCGCAACAGTGATGAATATTGCCACGATACAGGAGAGCTTTACAGAGAATATGTGCGAAAAGTTCGACGAGCTGAACAGAAGGCAGCTGAATCTGCTGAGCGTTCAAAGCGAGTACGCAAAAAGCGTTCGGAACAGCACCGCTGATACCATAAAAAGTATCTATTATCAGTTCAGAGGAGAACAGGAAAAAGCGTTTACTGATATACGCAAGTTCCTTGCCAATGATACCGAGCAGATGATAAAGAAGGTGAACGCTGCTACCAAGAACGCAGAAAAGGCGGCTGACAGAGCTGCCAATACCGCCTTTAATATTGAACTTGAAGAAAAGTGGAGATTGAGACTTTTCTATCTACCGCCGTTCTTTGTGGTGCTTGATATAATAATCAGGCTCTATCTCAGATTCTGGAGCTGACGTCGTGAAGCAGGGCGAGAGTTTGGAGAGTATCATTATTTGAAATACCAAGCTCCTGATATATTCCGATAGCTTTTTCAAGCTCCGCCCTGCACTCCTTGTAACGCTTGCAGTTATAGTACATGAAGCCGAGGTTATGATGCATATTCGCTTTAAATTCGAGACTGTCGGCAAGTTCAAGAGCCTTTTTGGCTATGGGGATAGCTTTTGAATGCTCGCCGTGAGCAATGCTTATATTCAGACACTGTATATAGTACATCTTACCGAGATATTTATTGTTATCTGGAAGTGAATTTACAGTATCGGTATAGATATTACACAGCGTTTCGATATGACCGAGCATTTTGCTTGCTTCAAGATAACCGACAGCTTCTTCAATGAAAAGCAGATAGTGGTCAATATCATCGTATTTGATATGCCTGCAAATTTCGGTAAGCATATCCGCAAGTGATTTTACGGGTACAGCTATGCCGTGAGCGGTACACACATCGAATGTGTTCTTCATAAAATCAGTACAGCTTTCAATGGACGGAGAATAGTCGGTCAACACAATATCTTTCACTATTGGTTGTATTGATATTATACCATTTTCAGAGAGCTTCAGAAGTCCCGATTCGTCAAGTTCATGTACAGTATTAAGTTCAGTAAGTCCGCATAGTTTAGCAAAGGGACGCACCTTTATTCCCTCATTTGGGATAAAAGAAGTGCAGCTCAGTATGTACCGCATATCCTCATTCAGTTCAAACAGGCTGAACAGAAAATGAATGTGTGAGTAGTAGGTCTGGCTTTGCGTTGTATCGTCCTTGACGGTCTTGACCTTATCGGTAAGATCGGGACTGATACTGCAAGTTTTCAGCTTTTCAAGTATTTCAGCAGGCTCTAACAAACCTGTGTTCATGAGCCTTGCAGTAATCTCAACTGCGTATGTGTGACGGTGAACAATTTCAATTACTTCATCAACAATGTAGCTGTATTCTTCCGCTTCGGGAAATATATTACAAACAAGTCCGTGTAATGTTTCAATTGACATTTCCGAAAGCTCAAAGGTACACTCGTTTTCAAAGCGAGAGCGTGAAGTAAAAAGCATATCACACTTGTACTTCTTTATAACGTCATATTCGGGAGAAGATGAAAGCTCAGATTCACGGACATTAAAGCCGTCTATTATAATAAGTGTATCATTTCCCAGCTTGCGGAGCAGCTTATGACGAGTGCCGAAAGCATTTTTATCATCGTTATCATCAAGAGGTATCTGCGTTATCATATCGTGCAGGCTTTCGTTGTATGTAAAGAATAAAACGTGCTTGTATCTGTCTCGATAACGCTTGGCATAAGCCTTTGCAAATTCGCTCTTTCCAATGCCTGCAAGACCTGTTATAAAAATGCGGTTATTCTCGTCAAAGAGCTTGCGGAGTTCTTTCAGCTCATTATCACGACCACAGAAGTATTTACATAACGGCGGCGGAGCGTAAGCAGTATCAAGGTCATATTCAACTATAAAGTGGTCATCCTTTTTCGGAACGGGAAGTGTTGCAGGCTCTTTAGGACGGGACATTGTATTATAAACCGTTTGGGTTATAAACGAAAGCACATCGTTTTTCTTTTCAAATGGAAACGTACTGCAAATATCAGCTTTTATATCGTCGGAGAAATAATCATCGCCTTTAAAGAGCTTGTAAAGCTCCTCGGCAGTGTTATAGTAGTCGATCAGCCACGGCAGGATATATGCTTCAATATCATCTGAGAGAACACCTGTATCGCCTGCATAGAATTTGAAAAGTTCCGCAGGCAATGCTCTTTCGTTACGGGAAAACTTTCCGACATAAGAATTATCAAAAGCAGAATCATTTCCGTCTGTATACGCAAAGAAAAGAGCATTGAAAAATTCGCTCTGAGAGCATTTTACGTCCTTATTGCAGGGATTGATCTTATGGTCTGCATCGTTGTACAGACACTTGAAAACATCAGCAAAAGTAAGATAAGCCACATATATCACCGCCTTTAATACTATTATATCACAGATATTGGTGGTTTACAATACAAAAAGGAGATAAACAATTGAACGACAAAGAAAAGAAGAAAGAGTTCCTTGAAAATGCTCCTGAATGGGTAATGGGGATAAACTCTATCAACGAGATAGCATATGGTAAGGAATATCTGAAACAGCACCCGATGATATGTATTAATGACAAGCTGTTTGATGTGGACGGAGAAGTTGACATGAAATATGTGAGCTACCAGATCTCACAGGATATTCTTCCTTATGTCAGAAGCAACCTTTCAAATCGTGTAAAGTCGCTTATAGAAGCAGTGAAGCTTCTATGTTACGGCAGTGAATTACCGCTTGATGAATTCAGGATACATCTGAAAAACGGTACACTTGATGTTGACGGAACATTTACCGAGGAGAAATATTTTTGCAGAAACCGGCTTGATGTTGAGTATAGGGAATTTATCGGTGAGGCTTATTATCCTGAGAAATTCCTGACTTTTCTGTATGATCTTCTCGAACCCGAGGACGTTGAGACATTGCAGGAGTATCTTGGATACTGTCTGATACCGTCTACGAAAGGACAAAAAATGATGTTCATAGTCGGAAACGGCGGAGAGGGCAAATCACGAATAGGGGTTGTCCTGCAAAGTATATTCGGAAGAAATATGCTGACAGGAAGTTTTCAGCGTATAGAAACTGACCGATTTTTTCGTTACAACTTACAGGACAAGCTCCTTATGACAGATGATGATATGCAGATGTACGCCTTGATAAGTACAGGGTACATCAAGAACCTTATAACAGCCGAAACACCTGTTGATGTTGAAGCAAAGGGAGAGCAGTCATATCAGGCAAAGCTGTATGCACGTTTTCTGTGTTTCGGAAACGGCAGTCCGAAAGCTCTTTACGATAAAACGGACGGATTTGCACGAAGGCTGATAATTCTCACCACAAAGCCAAAGTCTGAAAGCCGCATCGACGATCCTTTTATAGCAGAAAAATTTATTGCTGAAAAGGAAAAGATATTCCGCTGGATGTTTGACGGACTGAAAAGGCTTATTGACAGAAAGTTTCGTTTCACTATCTCCAATAAAACAAAGCTTAATATTACAGAAGCTATGTCGGATAACTGCAATATAACGGAGTTTCTGAGCGACGGAGATATTGTTTCGTTCAATTCTGATTTTTGTGTTACAGGAGCTGAGCTTTATTCGGTTTACTCAATATGGTGCGGAGATAACGCTCTTACAGCACTGAAACGTGATACGTTCATAAGCTGGCTGAAAACAAATCAGAAAAAGTTCGGAATACGTTATGATTCCAATGTCATAGATGACCGTGAACACAGAGTCAGAGGCTTCAAAGGAATAAAGATAAACAAGAAGCTGACCTGCCTAAATGGTGTGTAGCTGTGTAAATGGCTGTATACAGCCTGATATGGTGCGTAATGATGATGTGTATAACTGTGTTACACATTGTATACGCACCTGTGCTACACATCACAAAAGCCTATAAATAGAGAAATACACACCTACACACCATTTTTTAACTTTGATTTCAAAGAGAGGGATAACAATGAAAAAAGATAAAAGGATCACCATTTACAAGAAGATATGGTGCAAAATTCGTTACTGGCAGAGTCTAAAAGATGTCAGTGACACCGAGCTTGCTGCCTATTTACAGGTCTGCGAGAGAACGCTTCGTGACTACGACAAGAATGCAAGGAGTATTACTCTTGAAAAGGTTGATAACTTTCTTGCCGTGAACAGCATGGAGCTTGACGAGCTGCTTGCAATGTAGATGTAAACGCCCTGAATCAGGGCGTATGTTTCAACTACTATTATCTAAAAAACACTGGACAAATCACACGAAAGGTGATATACTATATTTATAGTTTGGTATCACTTTCCGTACTCGGAAAGGAATGATATATGAAAGCAAAAAAACTTCCTTCGGGAAATTACAGAGTACAGGTAGTTGCAGGACATGATGAAAACGGCAAGCGTATCGTCAAGTCGTTCACAGCGGCAGAGGAGTGGGAAGCGATAAAACTCGCCACAGACTTTGCTTGCAGGAGAGAACAGAATTATGACAGAAACATGACTGTTGCACAGGCAATGGAAATGTACATCGAAAGCCGCAGAAATGTCCTTGAAGAAACAACTATCCGTGACTATAATCAGGTTTTGAAGTACCGTTTCAGAACACTTATGAATGTTAAAGTCAGGGATATAAAGCCTATTCAGATACAGCAGGCTATAAATCTTGAAGCTGAGAAGTTCAGTCCCAAAACTGTTAAGAATGCCTATGGTCTCTTGAAGTCGGTTCTGAAGATGTTCAATGCGGATATTAACCTGAACAGTATCAAGCTCCCGAAGCTCAGAAAAAAGGAAAAGGAATTACCGTCTTTTGAAGAAGTCTTTTCTATCATAAAAGGTACAGAGATCGAACTTCCTGTGCTGCTGGCAGCGTGGTTAAGTCTGAGAATAGGCGAGGTCATTGGTTTGCAGTTCAGGGATGTTGATACAGATACTCATACAATAAGCATAAGACGCACTGTTATCCGTACAGATGAGGGACTGAAAGTCCGTGAAGGCTGTAAGACTGAAAAGAGCCAACGTCAGCTTGAATTGCCGAGCTACATATATGATATGATAATGGCAATAGAGCATGAAAGTGATGAGGATTTTATTGTACCGCTTACAAGAAAGGCACTTTACAGCAGATTCACAAGACTTATGAAAAGAAATGGTATTATAATGACTTTTCATGATCTCCGTCATTTAAACGCTTCGATTATGCTTATGCTCGGCGTTCCTGATAAGTATGCTATGGAGCGTGGAGGTTGGTCTACTGACAGTATTCTAAAATCTGTTTATCAGCAGACATTCAGTTCCGAACGTAAGAAGATCGACAAGATGATCGACGGTTACTTCAACGGTATTGTCTTTAACTCTAAGAATGCTTCAGCATAAAAATAAAAAAGTGTGATTCCGTGAAAAATCACACGAAATCACACAATCACGCTTACAAATGCCTGTTTTCAGGCGGTTTATACGATTGAGGCAATGGTTCAAATCCAGCCGCCGCAACCATATTAGCACCCCTATTTTGATACAATCGAAGTAGGGGTGCATTATTCTGCCTAAATGCAGATAATACGTAGTTTTTGAGGGCAATAAGAAACGGTAGGGAGTATAACAGAGCGTTATATGAGGCTCTAAACGGTCAAAATAGGGCAAAAATACTGAAATATACCTCAAAAGTCAACGATAGCAGGAGTAATCGTTGATTTTTGCGAAAAATCGAAAATCATTTTGGGTGCATTTTTGATGCTTTTTCGGGTTATCGTTGACTTTTGTAACGAAACTCGAAAAAGGCTGTAAATACTATATTTAAAGGGGCTGTGGATGATAACTCATGAGAGTTTATCCACAGCCCCTTTAAATATAGTATTTACACTTCTACTTCCATGCCGTTCCGCAGCGTGAAAGTCAGCTTGCCATCCGTGCCCACAGTTGCTTTCTCTACCAGCAGCATCCAGAGCTTTCCGTCAAAGGTGTCGGTCACGATATCATCATGCTTCATCGTCCGAATCAGCCCTTCGAGCAGTTCCTTGCGTGATAGCCGAGCGGCTCTTTTGTCCTGAAGGTCGTGCAGAACCTTTTCGGCTTCAGCCTTCTGAGTATTGTACTCTGCCATTTTCTTTTTATAGAAGTCTTCGTCCTGCGGTTTCATAGCGTTTTCATTGATGAACTCCTGCATCGAAACTGCCAGCCCGTTCAGGTAGATATACTGTGCTTCGATTTTCCTGTCCAGTGCCGCGGTGTTGGAGAGTATTTCCACGATCTGCTGACAGGAAATCAGAAAATCCTCCTGGTCACCTGCTATACGGTTGCACACCTCGATGAACCGCTTTTTTATCTCGTCCTCATACAAATGCGGCGTTTTGCACTTCACACCATTGGAAAACTTATGATTGCACTGCCATATCGTTCTCTTATACTTGCTTGTACTGTGCCAGACTTTTGAGCCGAAGAAACCACCGCAGCAGGAGCAGACGAGCTTTGCCGAGAAAATGGAGCCGCCGCTGTACTCCTTGCCGAGACCTTTTCGTCTTTCGATTTCCGCCTGTACCAGTTCAAACTCCTCCGGCTCGATGATCGCGTCATGACTGTGTTCCACGAAATACTGGGGTACCTCGCCCTCGTTGACCTTCTGCTTCTTCGTCAGGAAATCCACAGTAAATTTTTTCTGTAACAGTGCCGAACCTTTGTACTTCTCGTTCGTGAGAATGCTTTCCACAGTTCGTGTATACCACTTCTCACCGCCGGCAGGGGCGGGAATCTCCTTCTCCATCAGCATTCTTGCAATTTTGTAGTAGGACATTCCTTCCATGAAGGACTTGTATATGAGCCTGACAACCTCAGCTTCTTCCGGTACGATCTCAGGAAGCCCGTCCTCGCCCTTACGATATCCTAAGAATCGTCCGTAAGGCATTGTGACCTTGCCGTCCGCCATACGCTTTCGCTGTCCCCACGTTACATTCTCGCTGATACTTCTCGATTCCTCTTGTGCTAAAGAACTCATAATGGTTATGAAAAGTTCACCCTTTGAGTCCAGCGTGTAGATGTTTTCCTTCTCGAAATAGACCTCCACGCCTTTTTCCTTCAGCTTTCTGACGGTCGTCAGGCTGTCCACAGTGTTTCTTGCGAAACGGGATACCGATTTCGTAACAATAAGGTCTATCTTCCCGTCTAATGCGTCAGCGATCATTCGATTAAAACCGTCCCTGTGCTTCGTATTGGTCGCCGAGATGCCCTGATCCGTATACACGCCTGCAAACTCCCAGTCATCACGCTTTTGAATGTATTCTGTGTAGTAGGAAACCTGTGCTTCGTAGGAAGTCTGCTGTTCCTCGGAATCGGTCGAAACTCGTGCATATCCGGCAACCTTACGTTTTTTCGGCTGGTCTAAGGGCGTGAATGTAGCTCGATTCAGCTTTGCCGGAATAATTGTTACTTGTTTGCTCACTTCTTCCTTCTCCTTTCTCTCGCTGCCGCACCCTTCTTGCCACAAGCTGCTGCCTGGGAGCGTTTCTCCGCTGTCCACGCTTCTGATCTTGAATGATCTTCCCAGTGGACTGTCTGCTCGTGACCGTCCAGGAAGATGAAAGTTAAAGTATTTGCTTTCGGAACGAGTATATCTTCAATTTCACTCTGAAAGACCTCGTCATCAAACTCATCAAGCTGTAACACTTCACAAACCTTCTCGTACAGGATATCTTCCGGTATCTGTTTAGATGTTGGGCAGTATTTCTTGCCTCTTGCATTGTAAGTCCAGCATATCCATGTTATCCGGTAAGGCTGTACCTTCCTGCGGTAAAACTTCCCACAGCAGCCGCAGTGAATCATACCGGAAAATGGGTAGGTAACAGTTGTCGGCTTATCCGGTGAATAATATTCTTTTTTCGCCTTTAGAAGTTCCTGCGCACGCATAAAAGTTTCCTTGTCAATTATGCCTTCATGCGCTTCTTCTACATAATACTGCGGCAGTTCACCGTGGTTCGGCATTTTTCGCTTTGTGATATGATTCTCACGATAGGTCTTTTGCAAAAGCAGATCACCGCAGTATTTTTCGTTTTTCAGAATGCGGCGGATCGACCACGCTGTCCACACACCGCCGCCCTTGGTCGGAACGCCCATTGCAAGCAGTTTGTTTGCAAGTGCATTTTTGCCCATGCCGCTGAGAAAGTCATTGAAAATCATTCTGACGATCTCCGCTTCTTCGGGAACAATGATAAGGGTACCGTCAGCGTTACGTTCATAGCCGAGCATTGTTATGCTGCCGAGCCGTCCCTGTTCAAAATCCTTGCGGATACGCCACTTCTGATTCTCACTGGCGGAGTAGCTTTCCTCCTGTGCATATGAGCCTAAGAGCGTCAGCATGAATTCACCGTCCGGGCTGATCGAGTGGATGTTCTGCTCCTCAAAATAGACATCCACACCAAGTTCTTTCAGTTCACGGATAGTCTCCAGCAGTGTGACGGTATTTCGGGCGAAACGGGAAATCGACTTTGTTATGATAAGGTCGATGTTTCCGGCTCGGCATTCTGTGAGTAAACGCTGAAAGTTCTCTCGGTTATCCTTGGTGCCGGTCAGTGCTTCATCTGCGTACACGCCGCAGAACAGCCATTCGGGATTGCTTTGTATTAAAGAATTGTAGTAGCTGACCTGCGCCGACAGAGAGTGCAGCATCGCGTCCTTGCCGTTCGATACTCTGGCGTAAGCGGCCGTTCGCAGCAGCTTGACAGTGGGCTTGTTGGGGAACTGAACCCTCTCTACTATGCGGTCATTTTTGTCCACACAGCAACACCTCCTTCGCTTACCATGTTACCGTCTATCGAGCGATAAGTCAACGATTTTACGCGGATTTCAGCGAAATATGCTGCACGAAGATACGCCGTATTTCTCTGCCATCATTGTATCAATTTTGGCGTACTCTGTCTTGGTGATAAGGGATTGACTGAGTAGAGAGCGCACCCATGACATAACCCTCTGGTAGCGTAAGAGCTTGTCGATAATAGTATTATTTGTGGTCATGGTATACCTCCTTCGATTTTCCGTAGCAGGTACGGGAACAGTAAATGCGGTTCTTACTTTTGTATGATAAGAATGAGGTTTTACATACAGGGCAGATACGTTCGATTTGTGAATCTCGTGGAATCAAGGCTGTGTTTTCAGCCCACCACATTTGGCGGCACTTATCGGAGCAGAACTTCTTTTCTTTTCGGTGAGGTTGCTGTTCGATTCTTTTATGACAGTGCAGGCAGAACAGGATTTTTTCATTTGTAGTTTTGCATGACAGGACGTTGTTTCTCTTGCAGAAGGATTTGATCGTATTTATGGAAAGACCGAGCTGTTGTGCAATAGAAGTAATAGGTACTCCTGCATCACGCATAGAACAGATCGCTTGTTTTTGCTCATTTGTCATCGCATACCTCCTTGCAAATGATAAGGATTCGCTGTATATGAAAAAAGAAGGGCAGAGAATAATCCCTGCCCCTCATGCAAATTACGCCTTAACAAGTGTACCCTTGTAAGTGTCGTCGCCGATTTTAATTGTTGCGGTCACGGTAGTGTCAGGCTTATCCTCGGACTTGTCATCGGTAGGCGCAGGCTTGGCAGCACCGAATCCGTTCAGTCCCTTGCTCTTGATGATAGTCGGGAAATCCTTGTAGCAGATGTCCAGATCGACATTGCCGCTGATGCCGTCCACATGACCCTTCTCGCTGTACTGCCAGATACCGTATGCGCCGCTGTAATTGGTCTGGTTCACCCAGTGCGCCAGCCAGATTGTGTACCACGACTTGATATCATCAGCAGTATGCGTGGTCAGCGAAGAAGCAGAACCGTACAGGCCGACAAAATAGCCGGCGCTCTCAACCTTTTTGAGAAACGCACGCATGATTGCAGAGACCTGTTCCTTGCCGAGGTCGAACTGCTTCTTTTCCTCAAGGTCGAAGTACACAGGCATCTCGAACTGCTTTCCTTTGATGACCGAGAGAAATACATCGGCTTCAAGCTCTGCCTCCTCCGGTGTCATGGCATAGGAGTACCAGTATGCGCCGACCGGGATACCGGCTGCTTTTGCACCGGCATAGTTCTGCTCGAACTTCTCGTCCTTCTGCTTTTCCAGTCTGCCGAAGCCTGCACGGAGAATGGCAAACTCAATGCCTGCACTTTTCACCTTGCCCCAGTCAATATCGCCGTTGTGTACGCTCACGTCAATGCCCTTCATATCCTCACCTCCGAAATATTTGTAGAAGTCATCGGTCACAGAGCTGTTGCCATGCACTTCGTCGCCGTACCAGTTGCCGTTGGGACGCACATCAACGTGAGTATACTGGTAAGCGGCGGTAATATTTGCAATGCCCCTGAACCCGATATCCTGCGCCTTGCAGCAGACCACCTTGGAGGAAATCGGCTGACCATCCTGCCCATAGCAGCAGATATCCGCCGCATTGCCGAGCGTGTGCTGGCCGGTACCGCTACCCTTCACCGCCTTGTCGTGAGCGGAACATCTGAAGCCGGAAGTTACGATGATTTTGGAACAGTTCAGGGCGGAATAGAGCTGTTCGAGCTTCTGAACGAGGGTATCGTTTACCTCAAACTCATGCTCCTTGCCGCACTTACAGCGGAATTCTGTAGAATTGAAATGGGGCGTGATCTGCACGGAAACGGAATACTGATATTTCATTTTTTATCATCCTCCATCTTATCGATCATTTCCTGAATATCATCGTCAATGTGCTGCGCTCTCTTCTGAAGCACCTCGATAGCCTTTTTAATTGCAGGCGGATACGGGATGCCCATAAGACTGGTGTTCTCAATAATGGAAAGCAACTCATTGACACAGAAGCCGATGCAGGTCGCATCACGGATATATGTGGTTCCGATCATAATATCCATGCGGACAGCCACAACGACCATGAGCAGAATGCAGAATTTCTTTGCAAGCCCGACCCATCCTGCTTTGGAGCTGAGTCTGCCGGTCTTGCTGTGTTTGCTTCTGCCCATAGATGCGGCGATCAGTCCGGTTGTGAAGTCGATAGCCATGAACAGCACCAGTGTGATCAACGCTGAATCCCACCCTCCGAGCAGTGCCGCAAAAAAGCCGCCGATGACTCCGGCGGCTGTACAGATATTTTCTTTCATTCAATCATCCTTTCTCAAATTGTCACATCCACTACCTTCACAGAACGGATCATCGGGCTTGTGTTGTCCGTCACAGCCTTCCACGCAAGGTAATACTCTCCGTCATTGATGCCATTACATTCGTGCAGGACATTGATATAATTGCCTACAGTGCCGAGCCAGCCGAACGGAATGGAGATAGCCGACTGATTCAGGATAGCTTCATAGATATAACGGGCGGTATCTGCCTCGGACATCTGCTCATTGCTTTTCGGAACGAGCCACAGCTCGCCGATATCGGTCGCACCAGACTTATAACTCAGCATGATCTTACGATTGTTGCTGATGTGAACCGGCTCGACACACATGGTATAAATGACAGCACCCCAGTTGAAGTCCGGCTGATTGTAGTAGATCGCATAGCCATTCTCCTCACAGCAAAAATGCTCATAGGATTCGGTGAAACCTGCAAGGCTGCGATATCCGTCATTATAGAAGGTGTACACCTTCTCGCCATAATCATGCAGAGCATCGATGGAAGCCCTGAACAACGTGATATCCGGTTTTGTCTGCGGAATCTGCAGGACTTTCGGAACAAGGGTATTCAGCTTTTCTGTTTCCGAAGCCTGCACACCCATTGTCACAAGGTTGCGAGCTAAAGCATCTCTCTGCTCATCGAGAGCCGTCAGATAGTTTCTGATACTCATTCACTCACCTCCACAATATCAGCCAGTGCAGTCTCTACTCCGGAGAGGGCTTCCTCCAATGCGACCAGACGGGTATTGATCTCTGTGATGGATGTCTTTGCGCCCTGCATATCATAGAGGATCTCCGTCTTGAAACGCTCGAACACGCCCTCATTGACACCGACACGCTCAGTCAGATTCATAGCCGTTGTATACGCATCATTCCATCGTGTAACGTGGGATTCTGTGATACTGTTCAGTGTTGTGAGATTGTGATGCCAGTGCGCCTGCCCGACTACTGTTCCGATGGATGCAATATCGTCGAGCATCTCCTGCGTAATACTGTCCAGCACAGCTTTATTGGAATGAGAGTGTGCCTGCGCTGAAACCTCACTCAATCCGGTAGACAGGCCGTGCAGAGCGTCGGCTGTCTGTGCATGGAAAGCGGCTTCATCACGCATATACTGTTCTGTGATGGTATCCAGTACATCTTTATTGTTATGCGTGTGCGCCGCAGAGCTAATAGGAAGCAGAGCCTCACGAATATCGTGGATATCATAGTTGGTTGCATCCTCAAACTGCTGTAAGCCCTGCAAATCTGCGAGAAGTGCCGCTGTCAGTTCGTTCAGAACATCGAGATTGTTATGCGTGTGCGTACTCGGTCTGAGGTTCTCCACCGCTTCATTAAGCGTCTGAATCTCATAGGTGGTGCTGTCCTCAAACTGCTGCAAGCCTTCAAGCTCCTGTATCAGCTCCGGTGTCAGGCGGTCGAGCGTTTTCTTATTGGAATGGCTGTGCGCCTCCTCCGCTACAGGCTGAATCACGGTCTCCACAATGGTCTGCACTTCCGTCGTCTTCGGATACTCCGACATATCCGGCGTAATACCGTCTTTGCCGTGTAATGATTCCAGCCATTCCTCTTCCGTGCCAACATAGCCGTGCTCCACAGCAATCTCATAGGCCGATTTGCCGTCAAGACCGTGCTCAGCATCCTCAATACGCTTCAGAAGCTGTGTATACAGATCTGGTGTCGGCGGGATTGGCGGATCATCACCCTCAAAGCCGGATTCACGAATATTCAGCGTCACAGGTACCGTTGTCGCTCTCACAGTTGTATCGCTTTCCGTATCGTAACCGAACACAGCCATTTTCGCCGCACCTGCGTGAAGCTCCGCAGGCAGATACAATGTCGTTCCCTCTGTGCCGAGAACAACGGAATACACCTCATCGCACTGTGAGAACTGCACGACTTTGTGAAAATGCTTCCAGTCACCGTCAAATGTGAATTTGAACTGCACATACTGGATCTGGTGGTCAGCGAGAATTTCACGCTCCACGATCTCAATGCTCTGATTCTTTACAAGGAATTTCCACATTATTCTTCACCAACTCTCCATTCATGGTTCTCTGCATCCCATTCCATAAATCCGTCAAGACACTGGATACGGGTCAGACCGGATACAGCAAGTCCGGAGCCGCCTTTGCCGTCCCAGCTTGTACCTTTCGGAATTGCCTGCCACTGCGCCAGACTGCCTTCATAAGTGATCGTTTGCAGTGATGTGCAGTAATTGAAGCAATGCTCCTTGATTTCTGTAACCGTATTTGCGATTGTGAATTCGCTCAAAGACGTACAGCTCACAAACATATACGCTCCGATCACAGAGCCCTCGTATCTAACAGATACCAGCCGTGTACAATCTCTGCACACATAGCTGCCGACTGAAGAAACATTATGCGGAATCGTCAGCGAGAGCAATGCAGCGCCCCAGAAAGCACCACCACCGATTGTTGTAACGGCATCGGGAATTGTAATGCTGTTCAGCTTTCCGGCTGCGCTCGGATATTCATCCGCAGGCATAAAGGCACCGCTGCCGATGTATGTGAGCGTTGACGGAAGGGAAGCGGATTCAAGATTCATACAGCGCAAAAATGCATCGTATCCGACAGAAGTGATTCCCTCAGATACCACAACTTTCTTAACTGCGTCATTCCTGTAGAACGGCGAACGGTCGGAGCTATCGTATTCATACATCGGTCCTGTGCCTTTGAGCAGCACCTTGCCATTGGAATACAGCACATAGTATACATTATCGCCGCACTGTCCGGCTAAGATCACATCACCGATATCCTCGACCTCTGCTGTCAGCTCGTCCACCTTGCTGGTAAGCTCCTCAATTGTCTGGTTGCTTTCCTGCACTTCAACAATAAGCTGTGCCATCTGTGACATCAGCTCAGTGACCTTGCATTTGCCGAGGATACATTTGCAGTATCCGCAGACGTTTGCATCTTCACGGTAATCCCACCAGTCTCGGTCGGACAATTCCGTTGCACCGGGATTCAGGCGGACCGCATACATAAACAGACGCTTCTGCGTATCGCTTGACGGAAATGTCGGCAGCCCCGGATTCTCCGCAGGCGTACCGGGGAAGATTTCAAGAGATACATTTCTCACAGATTCCGCAGTATCCAGCACAATGGAGATCGCCACATAGCGTGGCAAGGACTCATCCATATACTCTGACAGGTCAATGGTGTAGCGGGAATCATTAACGAAATAATGTCCATTGATCCACGCTTTTCCCGTTCCGAGAATTACTTTCAGACCTGTAGATGCCGCAGTCAGGCTGAACATCTGACCGTATGTGTCGAGGATGCCGTTGCAAATGATACTGCCGAGATACTCCGTGAAATTCTCTGCTGTATAGGTTCTGTCAAGACCTTTTGAATTGAAAAAGCCGCATGAAAATGCCATATTATCATTCCTTTCTGAATGTCGGTGTTAGACTTCTGCCGTTCTGATCGAAAGCCTCAATCATCCCTATAAGCTGCACCTTCGGCTGAATCATTCCGAAACGCTTATGCTCCACGGTCACATAATCACCGACATAATAATCACGGTTGTAGACATACTGAGTGGAATTTGCCGCTATCTCTGATTCTGAGGCAGTCTTTGGATCGACCAGCTTTTCTGAGCCTCTTGTTTTTAGCAGCTCAATATACTTCTCTTCGGGAATCGGTACTGTTTCACCCTCGACCTGCTCCTCCTCGGAAATATCCTTTGCATCCACATACAGCTCATAGCGAGATAAATATGCAGGCTCATCACCGACACAATATGTGGTGTGCTTGCGTTCAGAACCCTCACCGTGGCCGTAGATGTAGGCGAAGTTGCGAGTAACAGCGGAATCGGAAGCATAGGAGAATGAGAGCAGATTGCTGTAAGCATCCGAAAAGATGATATGCGGCTCAGCATCCTGTGTCAGGCTGCGGTCAGTACCCTCCGAGAGATCAAGCACCATCTTGTATGTCTCACCAACGTCTTTTACAAGACGAATATTTGCTGTGCCGCCGATTTTTTCACAGATGGTATACACCCATTCCATCAGATTTGCATATGAAACTTGCAAAGTAGCAGTCTGCTCCCAGCAATCACCGGACACAGTTCCGAGGGAAAGACCCGGAATACGGCGATTGTCATTCTGAATCGCATTCAGCGTCACTGCATTGCGGACGATATCACTGTAAGCGGTATCCGCTGTGATAGAAAGTGTAGGATTGATAATACGGCGTTCAAGCAGACACATAAGGAATCTGCCTTTTACAGTCAAATAGTCGCCGTTCTCTGCGTCGGTATCGATCTGTACGGACTCAATAATGCCGAAATGCTGGCTGTCATCATCTCTGCCGACCATGCGTCCGGTTTGGAAAATAGCGAGATTCACCGGGTTGGCGGCGATATACACCTCAAAGCTGCCGCACTGATAGTATTCAATATCCCACAGGAGCGAGGAAAAGCTGTCGCATACTGCTTCAAGTGTAATCGTCAGATTGCTTTCATCTGCTTCCATGTTATATACTTCAATCTGCATATCACACCCCCAGATAAGCGTTTGTGTGAACGATAGTCACTCTCAGATTTTGCAGTCCAGTGCCGCGGAGATAGAAGCGGTTCTTGCCTTCTCGCAGCGTCAGCCATGTTGAGCCTGAAACAAGGCGGTTGATGATATTTGTCTTGACACCGCCTCTGTCAAGCGTGACCGTCTTATGACCTGTCTTTGTTGTGACGGTAATGATATCACCCGCAAGAATCTCACCGGTGATTTGCAAATATTCATCTGTATCCGCATTATACAGCGTAGGCGATCTCGCATCTTCGAGGGCTTCAATCACCAGTGTGAATCCGATCTCGTCACCATCATTGATGATCTCCATGATGTTTTGTGTATTATATTTTCCCAGAACAAACGGCTCCGGGGTGCTCTCGGTCGGGAACGGAAATGTGAACGCGCCCGTGATCTGGCTGTAATACGCCATGACGGATTCCGTAGAATACCAGTAGATATCAGGACAGAGAATGGATATCTGTCCCGTGACAAGCTGCTCAAAATTGCTGACCTCACAAGTCTCGACATAGCCCGCGGTAAACACATCTATGCCTGCGGTTTTGTAGTAGACCTTAACATATCTACTCGGCTTCACAACCTTGTATAGCTGATGCCTTCGGGCTTCTACGCCCACGCCACGCATCTCGAAATGAATGACCACATTCCGCTTCTCAATGAAAGCGTTGTTCAGGTAGCTGCCGTCCATGCCAGCATAGCCGGAGGTGCTGATCGTTCCGGGTGGAGGCGACAAGCCCTCGATCTGAGAGGTCATATATTGGTTTGCTGTAGCCGTCATGTCGATCTTGTCACCGGCTGCATTTTCTAATATAAGGCTGAAAAACATGATATCGCCTCCTTGCTTTTTCTATGGAAATGATGTATAATTAATTTCAGAAAGGTCGTGATACGATGTTCACACCAGAAGTAATAGAACAGCTTCAATACTATGTTTATCGTTTGATTGATCCCCGAACAGGACAAACATTTTATGTAGGAAAAGGCAAAGGAAACAGACTATATGCCCATATCAATGACGCATTGAAAAATTTTGATGGTCAATCCTACGAAGATGGTGACGAGGATGAAATCTCCGAGAAAATAAAACAAATCAGAGAAATAAAAACTGCCGGACTCGAAGTAATTCATGTGATTCAGAGATACGGATTAACAGAAAAAGAAGCCTTTGAGGTTGAAGCAGCATTGATAGACTGCTATCCCGGATTAACGAACATTCAGGGTGGCTACTCCTCAGACCGTGGCGTTAACAGTGCGGAAGTATTACAGCGTGTTTTATCCTGCGAAGAATTTGAGGATCAACAGGATTTGAAATATTGCATTATTAAGATTAAAGATTACTGGCTTAATGAAAGAGGCAGTATTTATGAAACAGTTAGAAAGCACTGGAAGGTGAACTTGAGAAGGGTACAGAAAATTCCTTATGTCTTAGCAGCTCATAATGGTGTAATAGCTGAAGTATTTGAAGTAGACCATTGGTATCGATCAGAAGAAATGCCTGAAAGATGTATGTTTGATGGTAAAGTAGCAGTTGATGATATCAGATCACTTTTTCTGAATAAGAGATTGCCGAAACACTATACCAAAAAAGGCATGGCATCTCCGGTTCTATATCACGATTAAGGAGAAACGAATGGACAGATCATCAAAGATAGAACTGACCAATATGTGTCTGATTTACGATGACAACCGTGTCCTTGTGCAGGAAAAGCAGGGATTGAAAGAAAAGTATAAGGGTGGGCTTGTATTTCCCGGCGGTCATGTTGAACCGGATGAGTCGTTATTGGATTCAGTGATTCGTGAAATGAAAGAAGAAACGGGTCTGACAATTCACAACCCACAGCCCTGCGGCTTCAAGGATTGGATATTGGAAGATGGAACAAGATACATTGTCTTGCTGTATAAAACGGATCAATTTGAGGGAGACCTGAAAAGCTCTGAAGAAGGCAGAGTATTCTGGCTTGACAGAAGTGAGATTGACAATGCAAATCTGATCTGGAATATGCGTGAACTTATGCAGATTTTTGAAACCGACAGTTTTAGCGAGTTTTTCTTCAAAATTCAAAACGGAACATATGAAGGAAAACTGTTAGGATAAGGGGCAGGCATAAGCCCACCCCATATTCTCACACATTCAACGCATTTCGCGTCTGACGATAGATTTCCAGCCGTGACAGTGATTTCGGACTATTATTGGTCTGATTCACTGTGCGGCTGTTGTCGTTGTTGTAGTAGTTGTTTACCACACCGTCGCTGCCGCCGTCCAGCATTGCGCCAGAAATGCCGTCAAACTTCATATCAAAGCCCGACTGCATTGTGAGCGACATTGCATCGGCTACAGAGGCTACAGCCTTTTCCACATATTTCTTGCTCTTGTTGATACCCTGTGCCAGTCCTTTCATGAAGTCAGGCATCCAACTCTCGAACTCAGAAAGAGGCCCCTTGTCGGGAACAGAGAAGTGCAGATAATCGCTGATTGCTCGTGCCACGTCCGCAACAGTGTTGATGAGATTTCCGAGCATATAGTTCAGACCGTTGATCAGGTTCTGCATGAGATCGCGTCCCCACGACCACGAACTGTTGACCTTCTCCATAACCGCCTGATATACAGCATTCATTGCACCGCTGACTGCATCTCGAACACCGCCGAGCCTGTCATTGATGCCGCTTTTGACGTTATCCCAGATAGACAGCACAGCATCTTTGACCTGATTCATCGGCTGCCGCACAATCTCTGGCATAGCGTTCCAGATGGTCTGCACCACAGACTTGATGCCGTTCAGAACTGTGTTCACCACATCCTTCGCAGCGTTCCATGTTGTGGAGATCACATTTTTGATATCAAGCTGTCCGGTCTGGATCAGATTTTTCAGTGCCGTCCATACGGCTGTGACAATCTTTTTGATACCGTCCAGAGCAGAATCAATTACAGAAGATACAGCCTTCCATGTGGTTGTGATGATGCTTTTGATATTGTCCAGAGACTTTGTGATCGCAGAAACAATGCTGTTCCAGCACTTTTCGATGCCGCTGCGGATCTTGTCCATGATAGCAAGAGTGCTGGATTTCACTTTATCCCAGATATTCTGTACCGTGTCCTTGATGCTGTTCATTGCATTCAGTACAGGTGCGGGCATTGCGCTCCACACATTCTGTACAGCATTTTTGATTGCACCGAGTACATTTTTTACGCCGTCAGAGACTGCATTCCATGTGGAAGTGATGACAGTTTTCAGGTCAGTCTGTTTGCCGGAAATCAGAGAATGAATGCCGTTCCATACCGTAGAAACCACATTCTGAACCGCATTCACAGCCGTAGAAATAACAGTTGCAATGCCGTCCCACGAAGCAATAATGACATTTCGGATATTGTCAATTGCGGCTTTGACAGACTCATTGACTTTTCCCCATGCGGCACCGATGTCAATTCCAAGCTGTCCGAGCAGATCGGTGATAGAAGCCTTGATTTGCGTCCATGTCTCAGTAACTGTTGCCATAACTGCCTGCATCACTGTGCGGACAATGCCCACAACAGAATCCAGCGCATTCTGCACAACCGTTTTGACCGATTCTGCTACCTTGTTTCCGAAGTTAGCAAGCGTGTCTGTCACCACGCTGCTGTTTTCGCTGATTCCTTCCGCCAAGCCCTGCATGAAGTCCGGCATCCAAGATTCAAAATCAGCCAGAGGGCCTTCGTCCGGCACCGAGAAGTGCAGGAACGAGCGAATTTTATTTGCAACACCCTTGACGGCATCTGCAACCTTATTGATGCAATTTTTGATACCGCCGACAATTCCGTTAATGATGTCAGCGCCCCACTGAAATGCCTGCGATGCCAGATTCTTGATGAAGCTGACCGCCGCATTGAAGCCGTTGACGATGGTTTCTTTGATAGCAGTGATTTTCTGGGATACAGCGGATTTCACATTCTCCCAGATGTTTGAGACTGTGGTCTTGATGGCATTCATCACATTGGATACTGTATTTTTGATACCGTTCCAGATGTTGCTGACTGTAGAGGAAATTGCGTTCAGAACGCTGCTGACAAAACCAGAGATTGCATTCCATACAGAGGAAACGACTGCATGAATCGCATTCAGCGTATTTGTGATATGCTCCTTGATGCTGTTCCAGACGGAAGAAATCACCGACCAGATTGCATCAACCACCCCGGAAATGAATCCGGAAATCGCATTCCACACGGTCATAACTACATTATAGATTGCATCGAGAACTGTAGAAATGGCTGTGCTGATTGCATTCCATACGGTTTCAATTACGCTCCGAATCGCTTCGAGAATAGTTGAAACCACAGTTTTGATGGTTTCCCATGTGGTAGTGATTTTCTCGTAGATCCAGTCAATCACACGGGAAATGATAACGTGAATCGCTTCAAAAATGGTCTCGAACAGATACTTGAATGCATCCAGCAGCGGAGAAATGAAATCGTAAATCGTCTGCCATACTGTTGTGATAACAGACCAGATTGCATTCAGCACCGTGCTAATCGCTGTATGAATCGCATTCCATACGGTTGTGATAACCGTTTTGATGAGGTTGATTTTTGAGGAGACATCATTGTAGATTGCGGTCCAGATGCCGACAAAAAAGTTTTTGATGCCCGTCCACACGGATACAAAAAAGTTCTTGATGCCGTTGATAACGCCGGTAAAGAAGTTTTTGATACCGTTCCAGATATTCACGAAAAAGTTCTTGATAGCCGTCCAGACATTTACCCAGAACTCTTTCACTTCGTCAAGGTTCGTGCCGAAAATGTTACACAGCACATTCATATAGTTTTTGAGCGTATCTTTCAGGAAGTTCCAGACCGCTACAAAAATACCCTTGATGCCATTCCATACCTTGTCCCAGTCGCCGGTGAAGATACCGATGAAAATATCCAGTACATTCAGGATGGTGTCTGTCACAAACTTGAAGATATTAGCGATCTGCTGAAATACGCCCTCAAACACAGGTGCAAGGAATTTACAGAGTCCGTCCCATACAGCCTTGATGACTTCGCCGATGTTTTTGAAGTCAAAGCCGAGTGCATTCACCCTGTCAACGATGCCCTGACAGAAGCTCTCAAAAATACTCTTGATCTGATTCCAGATCGCGGTGATCTTGTTTCGGAAGTCCTCATTGGTTTTCCATAGATGCACAAAAGCCGCCACCAAAGCAGCAATTACCGCGATGACAGCGACCACAGGTGCGGAGATACCGCCGATAGCACCGCTTAATGTTGCAAACGCAGATTTTGCACCTGCGATGATAGTCGGAAGATTGGAAATAAGCTGCATCAGCTTGCCGACACCGATCATGGTTTTGCCGACCACAACGAGCAATGGCCCAAGTGCTGCCGCAATCAGAGCAATTTTTACAATCGTTTCTTTTGCCGCCGGAGACATGGCATTGAGCTTGTCGATAAATCCTTGAATCTTGCTGACAATCGCACGGATAGCCGGCATGAGGATCTCACCGAAAGAGATAGCAAGCTCCTGTAGCTGAGATTTCAGAATGGTGATCTGCCCTGCAAGGTTGTCCTGCATGGTGTCTGCCATACCTTTTGCAGAGCCTTCGCAGCCGTAGATCGCATCGGTCAGTTTGTTGTAGTCCTCCTCGCTGGCGTTGATGATTGCCAACATACCGGACATATTCTGCTTGCCGAAAATGGCTGCCGCAGCCTGCATCTGCTCTGCCTGTGCAAGTCCCTCTGTGGTCGTGGACAGCTCCGCGACAATATCATCGAAATCGCGGGCATTGCCCTCTGCATCTGTCAGTTCCACATTGACCTTGCCCATCTTCTCACGGAGCGTTGCCATGATGTCACCGAGCGACCGCATATTGCCGTCCGCATCGGTCATGAGCGTATTGGCACCCATGATCTCTTTTGAGACACCTTCCTGCTCTTTGGCAAGTGTCTCCTGCGCCCGCGCAAGTTTGAGCTGCGCCTTTTCATAGTTGTTGCTTGCGATCTGAGCCTGAGAACTGTTTTCGCCGTATTTACTGATCGCATCGTTCAGCTTGATCTGTGCGTTATCAAGACTGATCGTCGCGTCCTCAACAGCCTGTTCCGCCTTTTCTACTTTGTCAAAGTCGATTTTCTGAATAGTCTCAGTAGAAATAAAGCCGAGCTGCTGCATGGCCGCCGCTTGCTGTTTGGTTGGCTTTGTAAGGTTTACCAGTGCATTTTTCAGACTGTTACCAGCCTGACTGCCCTTGATACCGCTGTTCGCCATCAGACCGAGCGCGATAGACAGGTCTTCAGCGGATGCCCCCATCGCACCTGCAACCGGCGCAACATACTTGAAACTCTCACCCATGAGAGACACATTGGTATTGGCGTTACTTGATGCGGCTGCAAGAATATCTGCAAAATGTGCGGAATCGCTTGCGCTCATGCCGAGAGCCGTCAGAGCGTCAGTTACAATATCCGATGTGGTTGCCAAATCCTCACCGGAAGCAGCGGCAAGGTTCATAATACCTTCGACACCGCCGAGCATATCCTCGGTTTTCCAGCCCGCCATCGCCATGTAGTTCATAGCGTCCGCAGCTTCGGAGGCGGAGAATTTTGTCTGACTGCCCATCTCACGGGCTTTCGCACGCAGGGCATCCAAATCTTCGCCGGTCGCACCGGATAAAGCGGAAACCTTGCTCATGGATGCATCAAAGTCAGCCGTTGTTTTCACAGCGGCAGTTCCGAGTCCGAGAATCGGTACAGTGACATATTTCGTGAGGTTCTGCCCGACATTGGTGATCTTACCGCCAACCTCTTCCAGTTTTTCTCCGACAGCACCGATCTTTGCAAGCGCCGCTTCCGACTTTGCTGCCTCCGTTTGCAGATTCTGAAGCTCATGCTCAGTTTCCACAATCTCACGCTGAAGGGAATCGTACTGCTCCGGGCTGATCGGATTGCCGAATTCATCGGATACATCCTTTGCCTGCTGTTTCAGGCCGGTCAGATCATCGGTGGTCTCCTTGATCTCACGCTGTAGTGCATCATACTTCTCTTGCGAGATTTCGCCCTTTGCAAGCTGTTCATCGGCGGTTTTAGCCTGTTCCTTGAGGTCACTGAGTTTGGTCTCCGTCTCGCTGATTTTCTGTTTCAGCGGATCGTACTTCGCCTTCCAAGCATCGTAGTTGTCTTTGGTTTTTGCCGCCTGTTCACTGGCTTTTTTCAGTGTATCCAGACGGGTTTTGGTATCCTGCACTGCCTGACCGAGCAATTTCTGTTTCTGAGCAAGCAGTTCCGTATTGGTCGGATCGAGCTTCAGCAGCTTTTCGACATCCTTGAGCTGCGTCTGCGTGTTTTTAATGTTTTTATCGACACTTTGCAGTGCTTTGGAAAGTTTCGTGGTATCACCGTTAATTTCAACGGTAATGCCCTTGATTCTGCCTGCCATATGGTATCACCCCCAGTCAAACAGAATGGAAAATGTCTCTTTTATACTCCTATGCCGTAGTTTTCTCGGCTCGAATCCGATTACACTGTAAAAAAGATGCATCACAGCACCCGCACCGAAGGTAGAAATGAGTGTACCAATACCAACAGTGCCGCCGAGCAGCCAGCCGACCAGTGTGACAAATGCAAACAGCAGTATTTCAACCACACCTATCGGTATCTTCGGCAGACGTTTGCCTATTGCAATAAGCAGACCGTCTTTCGGACCGCAGCCCTGTTCTGCATTCATATACACATACATCCCCAGTGCGATAAACAGGAAACCGAACAGCATATATGGGATGCCGAGCAACAGACTGTGGTTTTCGGGATAGGGAGATATATCGGTCAGAAGCTGTGTCAGATTTCCGGTGATAACGGCATCAAGCAGCGTTGAAAATCCGATACGTTCACGCAAGAGTAGCTGTAATATGATCGCCGTGAGAGATATCGCCACCATAGCACTGCCATAATTCAGCGGTGCATGACGGGATATCCCCACAGCGAGACAGTCCCACGGCGCAAGACCGATGTTTGCATATATCATCAGATATACTCCGAAAGAATATATCAAAAGCCCGATCAGAATCCGCAGCCAGCCTGTAACAATGCTCTTTTTTGACTCAGAATGAGTCAAAGTCGGACTGCTGCGCTTTATAGCTATAAGTCGCTTCATCGTTATCCTTTTCAATGAACATTTCGTTGACCATTCCGATGGTGAGCAGATCAAGGTCAGTAAGACTCAGCCCGATCTGCACACATCGGAGAAGGAACAGCGGCGTTGTCATCTCGCGGTCAACTGGGCGAGATTTTTTTTTGACTCTGCCTGTGTCTCCAGATTCATGCCCCAAAGCTCGAAGAGCTGCGGCAGCACCTCGTAGATAGAGAAGCAATTGAACTGTTCGAGCCAGTCATCCGGGCTGTCAGGAACATTCTCCGGATCGGCGTGCTTTGCCATCGTCCATGCGATGTTCTCAAACACCTCAAGGCTCTCGATGCCGAGACCGGAATCCTGCTCATCGCTCTCGTCCACGGAGTCCTTCAGCGCCGCAAAATCCTTGAAGATGTCCTTGCGGAACTTGGCACGATAGAGGCGAGGCAGTGTTGCGCTCGCCTTGAAAGGAACCTCGATGCCGTCAACAGTGATAATTTTCTTGATAGCCATATTCTTTCTCCTCCGAATCAGTCAGTAGTGGTTGCTGCGGCAGAGCTGCCGCCCTTTGTGGTACTTGCGGAACGGGTACCGGTGCTGTTGTTTGTGGTCGCAGCCGTCGGAATATACACCGCACTGTACCAGTTATCGTAGGTGGTCTGGTCGGTGCTTTCGCAGGTCTTGGACTTCACCAGACCGGAAGGCAGTGCCGATGCCTTGAGGGACAGCTTTTCCGTCTTGACGCTCTTGCTCTCCTCAGTGGTCTCGCCCTCAGTAGCCGGACGGGATGCCGAGCAGCAGTACAGCACATGACGGATGTGATTCTTGTCACCGTCGAACTCAAACATCAGAGCGAACTGTGCGGATTCCGCATCGTTGCGCTCCACGAGAACGCCCTTGCTGTCAAGCTGTTCGCCGAGGATCGCCGTTGCGAAATCGGTCGTGATGAGTGCGACTTCAAGATCACCATCATAGCCGGCGTTGTTGTTGATGACATAGTACACGCAGTTATCGGCGTAAAAATTCTCGTTCTCGCCGTTTGCGTCAATACTCAGGGAAACCGCACCGGGCAGACGCACAGGCGTTGCGAATGTCGGCACGCCTTCATCAGACCATGCCGTGATCTTTGCCCAGTGAACCTTGTTCAGACCGAACTTGACCTTGTTTTTCTGAAGTGCCATGATCATACCTCCAAATAGTACAGGACCTCATAGAGCTTTTCACTCTCGATCCATGTTTCAGTTTTTTCGTAATAAATATTGTGCTGTGTCAGCACTTCCTCCACGCGCTGTTCCGTATCCGGCGATTTTTCATCCGTGTATAATTCAATGTGCAGTGTTTTGAAACTGATATACATCAGATTATCTGCGCCGAATGTGTTCTCGCCGGGGGACAGGAACAGTACGAACGGAGGATCAGGAGATTCGCCCTCTGCGAAGTGATGGTACGCAAAGGGCAGCCCGATCTCCTGCATCATTTCATTGATTTCTTCATAGGACATAATTGTTACCTCATGACAGCGCCTTTTCGATGAGGGATTCCAGCATTTCCTCGCCGTGCTGTTCTGCGGGCGCAATATGCGGGATAGCAGCTACACGGCCACCGCCTCGTTTCGCATGACCGTGCTCCAGAAGGTGCGCGATCTGATAGCGGTTCTTGCTGTGGACGGTCATCTCCAGTGTATGGCTGTTTTCTTTGACCTTTTTCGCAGCCCAGCTTTTCTTGTATCTGCCGGACTTTTTCGGAGCATTGGCGGAGATCTCGTTCTTGACTGCGGTCGCTGTTTTTTTCACAGCCTTTTTCATTGCAGTGTCCGCAAGCTCTGCATAGTCCGTCAATCCCTTCATGACCTCCGATGCCAGATCGTCAATAGATGTCATCCTTCGCACCCGCCTTTCTGGATTCGCAGATCAGCTTCATATAGTCCTGCGTCTGGTAATTCGGCACAATGCCCTTGATGTCATAATCCAGACCGTCAAAACGGATTCTGTACAGAGTTGACATCATCCGCTTTGTCTGTGGAGTCTGCCGGATGATGACCTCAATTTTCTGAATTGCTCTGGTTACGCCGGTATTCGTTTCCTCGTCAGCACCGCCGACAGTATTCGATACAGTCACAGAAGCCCAGAGGGAGAACACCTCCTCCCACTGAGCTTTATGATTGCCGATAGCATCCTTTTTGACATGGTTTTCAAGGACGGCAATGCGCTGATTCAGTTTTCCAATCTCCATCAGACAATGCCCTCCCTCTGTGCAAACAGTAAGGCTCTGAGCGTCAATGTCAGTGCATGATAATCAGCAGTATTGCGGTTTTCATAGAGGTAAGAAACAGTATACAGCATAGCCTGCCGGGAGGTTTCCTCATTTTCCGCAAGCTGTTTTTCAGTCATGCGCCCCACATCCATCACGAGCCGCTGTGCCGTATCGATCAGAGTGAGGATGAGCTTGTCATCCTCACAGTGGTCAACACGGAGGTAGTTTTTTGTCTCAGGAAGCGATATCAGGT
>JAEEGJ010005342.1_pt1 | contig 40658 bp, 31 predicted proteins | sample 8958761 | NCBI WGS metagenome assembly JAEEGJ01 (sample SAMN16246546, study PRJNA631951) | gut metagenome | biome: gut microbiome; feature: rumen; material: RS-attached | host: Bos | place: Iran: Karaj | collected 2018-10 | reverse complement strand
TCGGCTCGATGGAGATCGATGCAGTCCATTATTTCGAGTCTTGCAAGAACAATGATGTCCTCGACGGCAACATAGCCATATTCGCCGCTGGTAACGAGTCACATGATTACGCCCACTATCCGGGAGCGTTCTACGACATCATCTCTGTCTCTTCCTTCGGCCCGGACGGACTTCCGGCATACTATACCAACTATGGGCCGGGATGCAACATTTCCGCACCTGGCGGTGAAGCATACCACGTTGTGAACGTATTCAAGTCCATGATACTTTCCACCCTTCCTTCCGAACTCGTCGAACTTGGAGAGACCGGAAGCAAGAAAGGATTGGATTACGGCTATATGCAAGGCACTTCGATGGCTTGTCCTCATGTTTCCGGCGTGGTCGCTCTTGGCCTGTCATACGCGAAGCAGCTGGGCAAGAAATTCACCCGTGACGAGTTCAAGAGGATGATCCTCGCTTCCGTGAACGACATTGACCAGAAGATCGGCAACAACGCGTCCAAGACTTATGCATACGGACACGGCGACCTGTCCATGTCGCCTTATTACCATCAGATGGGCACGGGAATGATCGATGCCTGGAGACTCATGATGAAGATCGAAGGTATTCCATGCCTTACCGCAACTACCGGCAAGAGTCAGTACATCGATATCTCTTCAATCTTCGGTACTGCATCGGTGAGCCTTACCTACCTGGATGTCCAGGTGCCTCAGGCAACTATCGATGCCCTTGGACTCCAGAAGATCTCCGGCACGGCAAGCGGCAAATACGTTCCGGTTCCGGAAGGAGAATGCTATGCTTATGTCCAGTTCGGAAGGCTCTATATCCACCCTACCAAGACGGGGTCCGGAAAGATCTATGTGGATGCCGTCGGTGGTGGTGACCACCTCGGTGGAGGATCCAATCCTCCTGGAGGTATGAAACTCGAACAGGTTGTCTCACTTGTCGCCCGCGAGGTTGACGGTGGTAACGGAACAGGAGGTTGGTTATGATGTTCAAACGGTTTTTAATCATAGCGGTCGCCGCCCTTGCGCTGGCAGGCTGCAAAGGTCACAGGGAGGAGCCTTCCAAGGCCATCGATGTGACCGGTGAATGGGAACTTACTTCCATAACCACCCGAGGAGCTTCAATCGGAGGGACTCCGATTGCCGTGTACATCAATTTCACAGCTGAGAAGACTTTCGAACTGTACCAGATGATCGGCGAAGGCAGGTACACCTATTTCAAGGGTACGTACCAGCTTTCCGGAGAATCACTGTCCGGTACCTATGAAAGCGGAAAGCCGTGGGGGAGTGTCTATACCGTTGCCATGGAAGGTGACCAGATGACTCTGACCACCAACGGAGGCTCCGAAACGGATACTTACCGCAAGACTACGATTCCGCAGGCGGTAAAGGACAATATCTATTAGGGGAGGATCAATAATCCTTCTTGAAATCGTTCAAGGCGGTCATCAGGGTTTCCTCGAAGACCGCTTTTTCGTGTTCTGAAAGGAAGCCCACCTCGATCGGGACTTGGAACAGGCGGACTTTCAGGTCCTTCGGGATGCGCGGATAATCAAGCACCCTCTGGCTGTCTTTCTCGGTGGTGGCGACCACGGCCGTCGGATGCTCCCGGACAGCCTTCATTATCTTGTTGATGTCCACCTTGTTGTAGTTGTGGTGGTCGGCGAACCTGAAGTGCCTGACGATCTTGTGCTCGTCGCTGAGGTACATCCTCAGCGGAGTATCCTTGGCAATGCCCGAGAACAGCACCAGTTTCTGGGAATAAGCGTACCTCGGATCGGCCTCTTCGAAGATAGGCTGCAGGGAATTGTACCATATCGTGGTGAAGAGCAAGGTCTTCTCCGCGCCCTTCCTGTCGGTTCCACGGCAGGTCGTGACATCATAGTCCTTGAGTCCGAAGGCCTTCGCCCACTGGGTCTTCTGTTCGTCTTCCAGGTAAGCGGGGCATTTGGAGACGATGATCACATCCGCCGCATGGAAGCGCTGTGGAAGATCCCTCAACCTTCCGAATGGCAGCAGTTTGTCCTTGTAAGTAGGGCGGTTGTAATCCACCAGGACTATATTGAAATAAGCCCTGAGGGACCTGTACTGGAAAGCGTCGTCCAGGACTATCAGGTCGGCCGGAGGTATCTGGGCGTCGGCGCAGTGGCGTGCACGTTTCTCTGTCTTGAGTTTCTCCGGATGGCAGAGTATGTCGCATCCCTTGATCCTGTGCCTGTCCACTGCCACAGTGACGGCAGGGAACTTCTTCTTGATCTGCAGGGGTTCGTCCCCATATTCCTTGACGGAGCCATCCCTCTCGACTATCTGGAACCCCTTGGAGTTGCGCTTGTGCCCCCTGGACAGTACGGCGATATTGCTGTAGGCCCAGTCGTCGCTCTTCAGGAGGGTCCTGAGGATCATTTCGGTGTGAGGTGTCTTGCCGGTACCGCCGGCGGTGATGTTGCCTACGCAGATCGTAGGGACTTCACAGGTTCTGACCTTGAATATACCGTGGTCGTACAGGGAATGCCGCAGTTTCAGAGTCAAGTAATATGGTGCAAGAATGACCTTGTCAAGCATGAGTGCAAAGATACGAAAAATTATAGGCCGTTCAATTTTTTTACCTGCCATATTTCGCGCATCCGCTCCCTGTTGAATCGGACATTGCCGGAAAGATGTTCTATATAGCATGGCAAGTACTCCTTGCCTTCCTCGCAAAGCATTATGGCCATATCTAGATACCACCCCTCCTTTGTAGAAAGACGTATCATATCACAATATGGATACCTGCTTTTACGTATAGACTCTATCTCCGGTTCTGAATAATTGCCGCTAATAATTTGATAGAGAGTTATTTCCGTAGGAGCTTCGTAAATGAATAGAGAATCTGCCTCAAAAGCTTTTTTTACCCACTCTCCTGACAAAGTCGTTAATTTTGGAGGGGTAGAATCTGAACTGACTGTTATCCTGCGAGTCAATTCCTCCAGTCGCTTTCTAAAATTATCATCCAGTCCGGAAAAGACAACAGGTATTGAATGTCCAATTGCAATCAATGCTTTTCCATCACTGCTTAGCATCAAGTACCTGCAGCCGAATGCTTGTGAGGGTATCCCATCCTCATTCCTGTTCCCTCCGATGATAAGCCAGTCTTCAATTGCAGAATAACCAGGTGGCACTGAAATCATTATCCCTGTCAAACGTTCATTTTCTAGCATTGAAGTGGAGAGATCGACATCAATATCAAGGACAGAACGCGGTAACTTGACCTCCTGTGCTCCCAGTCGGTGACAAATAAAAATCAAGGTAGTAATAATGATATATTTCCTTAATCGTTCCATTGTGGCATTGAATGTAAATAATAGGAATTTAGTTACCGAAAAATGAAATATGAAAAATCTGCTATACTGTAAATTCCTGTAATTGAATAATTTGTACTATCTACAGCATCGCATGTTACAATATTATCCCCTTGTCTTAGTGCTATATTGGCCATGTGCTCATTATCGATACCATCAGGAATTACACCCAAAGCATGATTAAAATTAAAAGAATTCATGTAACTATCAGGGATTGAATCAACGGAATACTGTACTGCCTCGGGAACGAATAGATGAACAGCATTAAGAACTTGATCTGTAGGAATTCCGTCACCCTCGTAGAGAAATGTAAACAACTCATATGCTGCAGTGTAATCAACTCCCCAAGCCTGAAGCGCACGAGCAACACAATCATTTGGATAATAAGCAGTTCGTGTCTCAATGATGAAAGGGTACTCTAATAAAGATAATATTGAGTCATAAAGCCTTTGGGATATATTCACTTCTTCGTAGCTGGAAGTCAAGCATCTCAATCTAGAACCATCATATACGATAACTAATCTCTTTAATGCTTCCTTAAGGACAGGAATCTCTTGCGGATCGTTAATTGATGCGACATCCGATGATAAATCTAAAAAAGGTAAGGTGACTTCAGCCTGGTGGACTGAAGTATTTGTACATGAGGAAATGTAAAATAATGCAAATAATACAATAAGGAAATGACCAATATGTTTCATAATGTTGGCGATTATTATTTGTTTATAAAAAAACGTTTTAAAATAGTAAAAATGTTCATTAGTTTCTTAAAACTCCAATAAGTTTAAAGAAATATGTAGGATACGAAAAACTACAGGCCGTAGACACTGCTTGACTCGGAAATTTCGGTCCCGCCCCATTTTTCTGCTATGAAGTCCAGTATCCTGGATACTTCCTGCGGATCGTTCTCCGTCACCAGCCGCATCCTGGTCTCCTTGAAATCCGGCAGGCCCTTGAAATAGCAGCTCAGGTGCCGCCTCATCTCATATACCCCGGTAGGCAATCCCTTCAGGTCCAGGGACAGCTGCAGATGCCTTTTCGCAAGTTCCACCCTCTCCCTGACGCCCAATGGCGGAAGCTCCTCTCCCGTTGCGAGATAATGCTTTATTTCCCGGAATATCCAAGGGTGCCCGAAGGAGGCCCTGGCGACCATTATCCCGTCCACCCCGTATCTGTCGAAGCATTCCTTCGCCTTGACGGCGGAATTGATGTCACCGTTGCCTATTATGGGAATATTCATCCTGGGATTGGCTTTCACTTCTCCGATGAGGGTCCAGTCGGCCTCGCCCTTGTACATCTGGCAGCGGGTGCGCCCGTGGATGGTCAGGGCCTTGATTCCGGTGTCCTGTAGCCTCTCGGCCAGTTCCACGATGATCTTTGACTTGTCATCCCATCCGAGCCTTGTCTTGACCGTGACGGGCTTGCTGACGGCCTCTACGATCCGCTTGGTGATGAGCACCATCTTGTCCGGGTCTTTCATCATGCCCGATCCCGCTCCGCGGGCGGCTATCTTGCTCACGGGGCAGCCGAAGTTGATGTCGATCAGGTCGCATCCGTGTCCTCCCACGAGTTCGGTGGCATGGTCGGCCATCCTGGCGGCCTCCACCATCGCGTCCGGATCGCTTCCGTATATCTGGATTCCGATCGGAGCCTCCGCGTCGGAAGTCTTCATCTTCTCATAGGCTTTCCTGGCATCCCGGATCAGTCCCTCGGAAGGGATGAATTCGGTGTACACCATGTCGGCACCCTGCTCGCGGCATATTCCTCTGAAGGATGCGTCAGTGACGTCCTCCATCGGGGCCAGGAGCACAGGCTTGTCTCCGAGGTCTATATTGCCTATTCTCATCGGTGTAGTGCTTCTTTTTTGCAAAAATAGAAAATATTTCCTACCTTTGCGACCCCTATAATGTGTAGGGATCGCAATTATTATTAGTTAAACCATTAAAGATCAAGACAGTGGACACACTTAGCTACAAAACAGTATCGCTCAACAAGGCGACTGTGAACAAGGAGTGGGTCGTTATCGATGCCACGGATCTGGCACTCGGACGTCTTGCTTCCAGGGTTGCTCTTGTCCTTCGCGGAAAGACCAAGCCAGGGTTTACCCCTCATGTCGACTGCGGTGACAACGTCATCGTCATCAATGCTGAGAAGGTATCCCTCAAGGGAGACAAGATGACTGATCGTGTTTACACTCGCTACACCGGTTACCCGGGTGGCCAGCGTTTCACGACTCCGAAGGAGATCCTCGCAAAGAGGCCTGCTGAACTCGTGAGGAGGTCCGTAAAAGGGATGCTCCCTAAAACCCGTCTTGGCGCAAAGCTTCTGGACAACCTGTACGTTTATGCAGGTCCTGAGCACCCGCACCAGGCGCAGAACCCTAGAGAAATTAAGTTGAACGAAATCTAACGGAGCAAATGAAACAGAAAAACGCCCTTGGAAGACGTAAATCAGCTGTAGCCCGTGTTTATCTCGCAGAAGGGAAAGGCAACATCACAATCAACGGTCGCACTGTGGAAGATTACTTCGCAGAAGAGTCCCTCCGTTACATCGTGAACCAGCCTTTCGCTGTCACCAAGACCGAAGGTCAGTTCGACGTCAAGATCAATGTCGTCGGTGGTGGTACCAAAGGCCAGGCAGAGGCGATCAGGCTCGGAATCTCCCGCGCCCTGAGCGAACTCGACCGTGAGGCCTACCGTGCTGCCCTCAAGGCCGAAGGCTTCCTGACACGTGACGCCCGCGAGGTGGAAAGAAAGAAGCCGGGTCAGCCAAGTGCACGCGCACGCTTCCAGTTCAGCAAGCGTTAGTTTGCTGCAGCTGACAGAGCTGATTTATGTAAAAATGCACAGTCCGGTGCAAACAATCCGGCCCTTTTGGCAGGATGCCGAGACTGCGGAAAATCCCTGGGACTGGCCAGGCCACTACCCGGAGATTGAAGGAAAGAGTAATTAAAAAAGAAAAAAGACATTTAAAATGCCACGCACAAATTTCCAAGAACTTCTTGATGCAGGTGTACATTTCGGTCACATGGCCAGGAAATGGAATCCTAAGATGGCCCCTTACATCTTCGACCAGAAGAACGGGATCCACATCATCGACCTGCACAAGACCATCGTCAAGATAGACGAGGCTGCCGATGCAATGAAAGAACTTGCGCGCTCAGGCCGCAAGATCCTCTTCGTCGCCACCAAGAAGCAGGCGAAAGAGATCGTTGCTGAGAAGGCAACGGCAGTCAACATGCCATCGATAACCGAGCGCTGGGCGGGCGGTATGCTTACCAACTTCCCGACCATCCGCAAGGCTGTCAAGAAGATGAACACCATCGACAAGATGAAGGAAGACGGTACCTTCGAGAAGCTCGCCAAGAGGGAGCGTCTGCAGATCGACCGTCAGAGAGAGAAGCTGGAGAAGAACCTCGGTTCCATCAGGGACATGAGCCGTCTCCCATCAGCACTTTTCGTCGTTGATATCCAGAAGGAAGCCAACGCCGTCAAGGAGGCCAACCGCCTCAACATACCGGTATTCGCAATGGTTGACACATGTTGCGATCCTACCCCGATTGATTATGTGATACCGGCTAACGACGACGCTACGAAGTCCATCGAGCTCATCATGAATATCCTTTGCAAGGCCATCGAGGAAGGCCTGAGCGAGAGGAAGCTCGAGAAGGAGAAGGAAGCTACCGAAGAGACCGCTGAAGGCGAAGCCCTCGTCAACCCTACCGGCAAGAAGCTCCGCGCTCGCAAGAACGCCAAGCCAGTCGATGTAGAGGCTGAGGCTGCAGCACCTGCACCTGAGGCTGCACCGGAACCAGCACCGGCACCGGAAGAGACTCCTGTCGAGGAGGCTCCTAAGGCTGAATAAACTCCGTTGAACGATTAAAAATAACGAATATGGAAATCACTGCTAAAGACGTAATGAAACTTCGTCAGATGACGTCTGCCGGTATGATGGATTGCAAGAAGGCTCTCATTGAGGCTGAAGGCGACTTCCAGAAGGCTGTAGGCATCATCCGTGAGAAGGGTAAGCTCGTCGCTGCCAAGAGGGCTGACCGCGAGACTTCCGAAGGCTCCGTACTTGTCCGCACAGAAGGCGACAAGGCTATCATCGTCTGCCTTGGCTGCGAGACCGACTTTGTCTCCGCAACCCCTGATTTCAAGGCTCTTGCCGCTGAGATCGCTGACGCTGCCATCGCATCGTTCCCTGCAGACGCAGAGGCTCTCAAGGCTTGCAAGTGCTCCAACGGCCACACCGTGGAGGAGGAAATCTCCGCCCAGACCGGAAAGACCGGTGAGAAGCACGTGCTTGCATACTATGCAGCTCTCCAGGCTCCGTTCGTAGGACATTATGTCCATTTCAACGGCAAGCTCGGCGCTATCGTTTCTTTCAACAAGGTTGTTCCTGAGGAACTCGGCAGGGCTATCGCCCAGCAGATTACCGCCATGAACCCTGTCGCTGTCTCCGAGGCAGACTGCCCTAAGGAGGTCATCGACAACGAGCGCGCAGTAGCTATCCAGAAGACGAAGGACGAGCAGGTTCAGAAGGCTGTCGACGCTGCACTGAAGAAGGTCGGTATCAATCCTGCCCTTGTCAACAGCGAGGATCACATCGAGTCCAACACCGCAAAGGGTTGGATCACTCCTGAGCAGGCAGCACAGGCACGCGAGATCATCGCCACCGTCAGCGCCGAGAAGGCTGCAAACCTTCCTGAGCAGATGGTCCAGAACATCGCCAACGGCCGTGTCCAGAAGTTCCTCAAGGAGAATACCCTCGAGAACCAGGATTTCGTCCAGTCCGATGAGAAGGTCTCCGTAGCTGCTTACATCAAGTCTGTAGATCCTGAGGCAAAGGTGGTTGCTTTCCGCCGTTACTCCCTCAGCGACTAATCAGTGGACTGATCGCAAGAATCAATCCGGTCCGGAATTTTCCGGTCCGGATTTTTAATTTATCAAAATTCTAAGTAAGCGGTGTAATCAGGGCCTTTAGCCCTATAAAATAGCTGCAATTTTACACTATTCTAAACAAGATGAACACCCTGTGCCTTCACGGCAGAGGGTGTTCGCAATTCTAACCTAAAACTTAACCTATGAAAAAACTATTCGATGCAAATATAAACAAATTAGATACCATAAGCAATCTATTTGCATTTAGTTTTGTCTTAAAGGATAGTTTTATAAGTCAAAAAGATTCTTTAGCCTAAAAGACAATAAATTGCGACAAAAATCAAAGTTACTCTTCAGGCAGACAGCTCTTGTCAAGGGAAATGCTCTTGATCTTGACCTCCATCTTCGGCCTGTCGTTCACCTCCGTAGCGACTGACGCTATCCTGTCGATGATATCGATGCCCTGGATGGTTTCTCCGAATACAGTGTATTCTCCGTCCAGCTGTGCGCAGCTCTCCGGGCTCTGGACGAGATAGAACTGTGAGCCGGAAGACTCCTTCTTCGGGTTGGCAACGTCTCCGCGGCGCGCAGCGGCCAAAGCACCCTTCTTGTGCTTGTATTCAGGTACGAATTCGGCCGGAATCGTGTAACCCGGGCCTCCCTGCCCCCAGGTCTGCTTGCCTTCCTGCGTCGTATTCCTGGTATTCGGGTCTCCACCCTGGATCATGAAGTTGTTGATGACCCTGTGGAAGAGAAGACCGTCGTAGTAGCCTTTGAGTGCGAGCTTGGCGAAGTTGTCCCGATGCTTCGGGGTTTTTGAATACAGTTTGACCTTGATGGTTCCGAGGTTTGTCTCGATGTCGAACACCGGCTCTTCCGGGAGTTTGGCGAACAACTCATCTGCAGTCTTTTCCTTCTGGGCCTGCAGTGCGGCCGCTATGGAATCCTGGCGTGCCTGCTCTGCGGCTGCTGCTGCGGCCGCCTCTTTCGCTGCCTTTTTGGCTGCACTCTGGCAACCGAGAACCATCGCCGCTGCAGCGAAGCATGCGAAAGCTCTGAGGAGATGTCTTTTCATATCCATATTCATATCAGAAGTTGCGGTAATTGAAGCCCATTGTGTCGTAAATCTTGAAGAGATTGTCCTTCAAGGCAGTCTTGAACCTTTCCAGGTCTTTCCTGGACGGATCGCACCACTGGATCTCGCTGAGGGCGTCCAGACGAGGCAGGAGCATGTACTCGAGATGCTCCGGAGTGGCGATGTATTCGGTCCATAGATTGGCCTGGACTCCGAGGATGTGTTTCTGCTGGTCGCCGTCAAGGCCCTCCAGCGGTTCGTAGCCATAGACTTTCTCAAGTGGCAGGTCACCTCCGATGCCGAACGGTTCCTTGTCCTTGTCCTGGGACTGGTAATAGTCGAAGTAGCAGTAAGTGTTCGGGGTCATGATCACGTCGAAACCCATCGAGGAAGCCTGGATTCCGCCCTTGACACCTCTCCAGGACATCACCGTGGCACCCTTTGCGAGGTCACCTTCCAGGATCTCGTCCCAGCCGATGATCTTGCGGCCGTGGTCGTTCAGGAACTTCTGCACCCTGGCGGTCACGTAGCTCTGCAGGAGCTGTTCGGCGGTATGTTCCTTCGTCCCCTTGATGCCCAGTTCCTTGATGCGCGCCTGGCATTCAGGGCATTTCTCCCATTCCGATTTCGGGCATTCGTCGCCTCCGATGTGGATATATTCGGAAGGGAAGATGTCCATCAGCTCCGTGAATACATCCTCGAGGAAGGTGAACATGGCTTCCTTGCCTGGGCAGAGGACCTGGTCGGAGATGCCCCAGCGTGTCCATACCTCATACGGGCCTCCGGTGCATCCGAGTTCTGGATAAGCTGCGAGGGCTCCCATCATATGACCAGGAAGGTCGATCTCCGGGATGACGGTGATCCCTAGTTTGTCGGCATAGGCGACGATGTCCTTCATCTGATCCTGGGTGTAGTAGCCTCCGTAGCGGATGCCGTCGTTGCTGTTCCAATCCTTCTTGACCACTGTGCCGTTGCGGAAGGCGCCGATTTCGGTGAGCCTCGGATATTTCTTGATCTCCACTCTCCATCCCTGGTCGTCGGTCAGATGCCAGTGGAAGCGGTTCATCTTGTGGAGTGCCATGACGTCGAGATACTTCTTCACCTCCTGGACGGAGAAGAAATGCCGCGAGCAGTCGAGGTGCATTCCCCTGTATGCGAACCTTGGCTTGTCCTGGATCTTCAGGCAAGGGAAGAGGAACTTTTCGTTCGGGTCCACCTTACTGCCGAAGATGGAAGTCGCCGTAAGCTGCTTGAGGGTTGCGATCGAATTGAGGAATCCAGCGTGGGAGGACGCCTTCACCAGGCAGGACTTCTTCGTTATCTCTATCGAATACTCCTCCGGGCCAAGGGAATCATCCTTCAGGAAAAGGAAGCCTTTGATCTTCCCGCTCGCGAATGAATCGGACAGGCCGACAGGTACAGCGAAAGAGCAAGTCCTTCCGCTGACGAAGGTAATCTTGTCGGCGAACTCCTTGATGGCTTTCTGGCTCTTCACATCGATGTTCAGGTCACAGTTGAAGTTGGCTCCGGAAGCCTTGAAACTGCCTTTCCCGATCTCCACGCTCTGCGGATAAGGGATCACGTTGATAACCGTCACCTGCTTCTTCGCAGCCAGGGTCGCAGGCAGCAGCAGGCAGGCGAGGCCGATGATGGTAAACAATCTTTTCATTTTCAGATATCGTTTATTGTTGTATTGTCAGTATAATATGAACCCCAGGATTCCCCCGGCGATTATTATCGGGATAGGACCTATCTTGAAGCACAGGGAAGCTATGACGGCTGCGGCGAACAGCAGCCAGCTGCTCCAGTGCGGGAAATTCTCCTTGACTATGCTGAAGTCGAAACCCGAAAGCAGGGGAGTCCCGCTCCATGCAACCTTGAACATCAGGATTATGCCGGCTGCTCCGATGAGTCCGACCACGGCCGGCCTGATCCACCCCATCACCCCCTCGAAGATCTTGTTGTCCTTGAACCTGTTGTAGAATCTTACCATAGTCAGGACTATCAGGAAGGAAGGCAGCACCACCGCAAGTGTGGCCGTAGCGGATCCGGCGATGCTGAGCAGGTGGCTTGCTCCGGCATTGTGCAGGACCTCGTAGCCCACGTAGGTCGCGCAGTTGATCCCGATAGGTCCCGGAGTCATCTGCGATATCGCCACTATGTCGGTGAAGGCACTTTCCGTCAGCCAGGTATGGGTGACCACTACCTGGGTCTGTATGAGCGAAAGCATCGCGTAACCCCCGCCGAAGGTAAACAGCCCGATGACGAAGAATACCCAGAACAGCTGCAGGAACAAGGTAGGATCAACCATTTCCGGACCTCCTTTCCTTAAGCATCGTGAACAACACCGCCAGCACTATGAGCACGAGCAGGATCCAGATCGGTGAGAATCCAAGGAAGGCTACTGCGACCAGGGTGACGGCCGAGATAAGCCATGCCCACCATGTCTTGTTGCCTTTCCTCGCCATGTTGATCATCGGGACTATTATCAGGGATACCACCACCGGCCTGATGCCCTTGAATATCCTGACCACTACAGGATTGTCCTTGTATCCCGCGAAGAGCATGGCTATCAGCAGGATTGTCAGGAAGGATGGGAGTATGGAGCCAAGCGTGGCCGCAATGCTGCCCTTGGTCCCGCGCATCTTGTACCCGGCGAATATGGACATGTTCACGGCCAGTACGCCCGGTGCCGACTGGGCCAGGGCGATGATGTCGGGGAGTTCCTCGTCTGTCAGCCAGCCTCTCTTGACGAGTTCGTCGCGGATGATTGGAATCATCGCGTAACCCCCGCCGATGGTGAAGGCTCCGATCTTCGCGAACACGCAGAATATTCTCCAGAGAGATACCATATCCGATAATGACATTCAAAGATAATGAATAATTCTCTATCTTTGTGCTGCAATGGTCCAATGCAATCTCAACTGCAGCGAATGCGAACTGGCTGCGGGTAAACATAAGAATATCCTGGTCGATGTAATCGGCCACGAACCCGGAGATGGAATGCTGGCCTTTTCCGGCCGTCAATCCGTCACCATCGAGTTCGGGGAGTATCTGGTCTGTTTCGTGAACTATTGCGGCGAGCATGTCCATGTCGGCAGGAAGATCCTTTCCAACAAGCCTTCTGTGGTGCTGGATATCGTCGATTCCATGTCCCTGGAAAACAACCTGAGGCTCACTTCCAGGCTGATCGACATGGATTCCAAGGCAGTGCTTGCCTTTGCCGGTTACGACCGTCTCCTGGCCACCGGACATTCTCTTGACTATGTAACCCTCGGAGAGATGATGGGCTTCCCGGCAACGGTCCTGGACCAGTCCGAGGAGAGTTTCAGCCGGTTGCTTTCGCTGATCGTGGAAACCTATCGCCAGCCTGGGAAGAAGCACGTCCACGTGCCTTACGGCCAGGATGTGGACAAGGCCATCGACAGGATAACCGCCCTGATCTCCGATTCGCCGGGGCTTTCGGACACCTACCATGACCGCTACCTGGCTGTCCGCCTGCTCGAGGACCCTCATTACATCATTCCGGCTTTGGAAGGATACCCGATGGCCTCGAAGATCGTCGAGACAGCACGCGTCGAGTCCGAGACCCTGGCCAGGCAACTAGGAGAAAGCCCGGAATCCCTTATACGCAAGGCCCGTCACGGATATGTCCACGGAGCATTGGTCGAGACTTTGCAGCACAGTTCCGACAATTCGGACCACACGTTGCTCCAGAAGATAGATGCTGTCCTTACGAACCGCCTGATAGGCCTTCCGCTGCTCCTGGTGGTGCTCCTCCTGGTCTTCGAAGCCACCTTCGCCCTTGGAGCCTGGCCGCAGAGATGGATCGAGGAAGGGGTCGCCCTGCTTTGCAGCTGGCTTTCGGGAGTCCTCCCGTCAGGCTGGCTGTCGAGCATGCTGGTAGATGGTGTCGTCCAAGGCTGCGGAGCGGTCATTTCCTTCTTGCCTAACATATTCATACTCTTCATATTCCTTTCATTGCTGGAGGACACCGGCTATATGGCCAGGGCGGCATTCCTGATGGACAAGATCATGCACAGGATCGGCCTTCACGGCAAGTCCTTCGTTCCGATGCTGCTCGGCTTCGGATGCAATGTTCCGGCGATCATGGCCGCCAAGTCTATCGACAGCCCGAAGGACAGGACCCTCACGATGCTGATGATCCCGTTCATGTCCTGCTCCGCCAGGATTCCGGTATACATGCTGTTCGTGGGGGCATTCTTCGCCCGATCCAAGGCCCTGGTGATGATAGGGATATACTTGACCGGAGTATTGCTGTCGATCCTTTTCGCCGTAGTGATGAAGCGAACCAGATGGTTCCGCAAGGAGTCCGACGATTATGTTTCGGAACTTCCGGCTTTCCGCAAACCTGCTTTGAGGAGCACTTGGAACCACGTTTGGGAAAGGACCTCGGACTATCTCCACAAGATCACCACCGTGATCCTTGCGGCGTCTGTCATCATTTGGGCGCTTGAGTATTTCCCGACGGACAGGACCCAGGACGGGAAATACAAGGAAGAATCCTACCTGTGTGACATAGGGAAGGGGATGGAGCCTGTGATGAAGCCGCTAGGATTCGACTGGAAGATGAACGTTTGCCTCCTGACCGGACTTCCGGCCAAGGAGGCCATCGTCAGTACGATGGGCATCCTTTACCATACCGAAGACAACGAATCCCTGTCCCAAGCGATGGTCGAAGGCACTGGGATGAACAAGGCCGTCGCCCTTGCATTTGTGCTGTTCGTGCTGCTTTATTTCCCTTGTGTGGCCACAATCAGCACCCTCAGGAAGGAAGTAGGATGGAAATGGGCCTTGTTCTCGGTCGTGCATTCCCTTGTGCTGGCGTGGGTGGTGGCATTCCTGGTATTCCACGCAGGAAGCCTCCTGTTCTAGCCGCGCCGGACCATCCTGGCCACTATTTCCCTTGAAGTCAGGCCGTCGGGGCCATGGGAGGAGGAGTGGAATTCCTTTATTCCGGTATATTCTTCCAGATGGGCGATGTTCGCAGGCCTTACGCCGGAACCGGCGAGGATCGTTATCCTGTCTCCTGCAGCCTCTTTCAGCTTCCTGAGATTCTCCAGGCCTTCGTTTACGTTCGCTGCATGGCCTGCGGTGAGGAGCCTGTGGCAGCCAAGGGATATGATATCTTCCAATGCCTTGAAAGGGTCGCGGCATTCATCGAAGGCCCTGTGGAAAGTGACCTGCAGCCCTTCCGCCTTTTCCATCAAGAATCCCATGACGCGGGTATCGACATTCCCCTCCTGATCCAGGGCACCGATGACTACTGCATTGACGCCCAGAGCCTTGCACATCGCGATTCCGTCCGCGATGCTTAGGATTTCCGGTTCTGAATATACGAAATCCCCGCCGCGAGGGCGTACGAGGACATTGACCGGGATACTGACTTTACGTAGAGTTTCTTCAATGGTGCGGCGCTCGGGAGTGATTCCACCGCATGAAAGGTCGGTGCAAAGCTCTATCCGTGAAGCCCCTCCGGCTTCCGCCTCGACGGCTTCGGAAACGCTGGTGCAGCAGCATTCCAGGAACCTTTTCCCGCTTTCCATATCCTCAGATGACCTTGCCTGTGCCTTCCAGTTCGAGCAGCAGCTCAGGGCGGCAGATGTCAGCTATCAGGAAATGCATCGGGACTCCTTTCCAGTGGTTTCCGAGGCATTCCATGATGGCCGGCGTGTCCTCGGGATACTTGACATATACCCTCAGCATATCAAATGTGAACCCCTTGCATCCGGGAGCTATGTTCTCCGGGGCAACAAGGTGCTCCACCACGTCTATCAGGCTTTCGCTCTGGACCTTGGCATCCTTGGAAAACTCGCTGTCCTCTCCCTTGATGGCAGCCGTTCCCGAGACATAGACGGTATCTCCGAGCAGCCTTGCCCTTTCGAATTTCGGCGTGGTGCGGACTTCCTGCCTTCCTGCCTCCAGCACCTTGCCGGAATACTTGTGGGCCGGTACCTGTACAGGATTGTCTATAGGCTTGCTTTCTACAGAGGAATCCTTCACGGCATATATGCTGACCATCACCCCGCCTGCGGAGCAACCGATTCCGGTGGCGGCTGGATATCCTCCGCTCCAGTCAGCCTCCTTGTAGAATGCGGACCTTGCATCGTTGAACATCTGATAGTTCTGCAGCCCGTCGTTTACCTGGGTGATATGGTCGATATAATTCCACTGGCGGACTATGTCCGATGGAGAAAAACCTTCTGTATCAAGTATTTCCCTTATCCTTGAGAATACTTTGGCACTCTGTTCTCCGATATCTCCGCATCCAGGGAAGTGGATGCCCTGGGAGATAAGTTCCTTCCCTTCCGGAGTATTGACCAGAAGATAATCCCCGTTGCATTCGATCTCTCCGGCTCCGTTGATGGACAGGACCTCCGCCGTGAGCCTTCCGCTCACCGGAGCCTGCGCCACGAAGCTTACGAGCGGCTTGTCTTCGCCGAGATATTCCTTGCAGACTTCCTGCAGGATCCTGTCGCAGGCAAGATAATCATCCAGGGTCCGGGCATCATGGAAAAACACGATGCTCAGCGTGGTCAGTGGATTCTCTATCTGTCCTATGATATCCTTGCACTGGACATCCAGGGCTGCGTCGGACCTTGAGGTCAGTACCTTGATCGTCTTCTCAGTCATTCCTTTTGTTTAAGAGTCGTGCAAATATCGGAAAAATATTCCTAAGAGAAACTATAATTAATGGCTACGAAGGAGGATGTCATCCCAACTTTTGGCGATTGTATGCCCCGGGTATGGAAACTAACTTTGCAAAGATGAAACTATCAGAGTTACAGACCGGAGCTTCCGGAATAGTAGAAAAGGTGGGCGGGACAGGCAGTTTCCACAAGAGGCTCATCGAGATGGGCTTCGTCCCGGGGAAGAAGGTTGATGTGATTATGAACGCTCCCCTCAAGGATCCCGTTGAATATGAGATACTTGGCTACAAGGTGTCTCTCCGGCGCGAGGAGGCGGCCTTGATTGAAGTCTCTTCCGAGGAGGAATATAACAGGAGAAACGACCGGTCCATCAGGGTGGCCCTCGTAGGCAATCCCAACTGCGGCAAGACATCCATCTTCAACCTGGCTTCCGGCAGCCACGAACACGTCGGTAACTACAGCGGTGTAACCGTCGATGCCAAGGAAGGCCGTTTCGAATGGAAGGGCAGGAAGATCCTTTTCGTGGACCTTCCGGGGACATATTCCCTTTCCGCCTTTTCCCCTGAGGAGAAGTTCGTCCGGGACAATCTCGTCGGGAACGTCCCGGACGTGGTCATCAATGTCGTGGATGCTTCCAACCTGGAAAGGAACCTCTACCTTACAACGCAGGTGAAGGACATGAATCTCCGGACCGTGATGGCCCTGAACATGTACGACGAACTGAAGGCAAGGGGTGACAGTATCGACACCAGGAAGCTCGGCCGGCTGCTTGGCATGCCGGTGTGTCCGACGGTCGGCAGGACCGGGGATGGTATCCCGGAGCTTCTGGACACGGTGCTGGAGGTCTATGACAATGCCTCCGAGGGCGATCCGGTGTCCATCGACCGGATCATCGAGGGCGATGATTCCGACTCCGCCAGGATCGAACAGAGATACAACTACATACACGACGTGCTTTCCAAGACCTATGTCCGCCATGTCGAGCCGGTCGGGGATAAGTCGTGGACGGAGAAGATAGATTCCGTGGTCACCAACAAATGGGCGGCCTTCCCGATATTCATTGTCATCCTCTACCTGATATTCAAGGCCACATTCTCCCTCGGGAACTATCCTATGAACTGGATAGACTTCCTGGTAGGCAAATTCGGGGATTTCGTGGCGACGTTGATGAGAGATGGATGGTTCAAGGACCTTGTGGTCGATGGAGTGGTGGCAGGCGTCGGCAGTGTGCTGGTGTTCCTGCCTAACATATTGATACTCTATTTCTTCCTGTCAATAATGGAAGACACGGGGTATATGGCGCGTGCGGCATTCATCATGGACCGCCTGATGCACAGGATAGGCCTTCACGGCAAATCCTTCATCCCCATGGTCATGGGATTCGGGTGCAACGTGCCGGCAATAATGGCAACCAGGGCGATAGAGAGTCGGAAGAGCAGGCTGATAACCATAGCCATAATTCCTTTCATGTCGTGCGCAGGCCGGCTCCCTATCTTCGTCCTGCTTGCAGGGGCCTTCTTCCCTCGCAGCTCGGCCATGGCGCTGCTGGGGATCTATTTCCTCGGAATACTGTTCGCCATACTGTCGGCAGCCATCCTCAGTCGTTTCATCAAGGAAGACAACCTGCCGTTCGTGATGGAGCTTCCGCCTTACCGTGTCCCTACCGGAAAGGCCGTCTGGCGCCATACATGGGAGAAGGGCAAGCAATATCTGGAGAAGATGGCCACTACCATCCTTATCGGATCCGTGGTGATCTGGTGCCTGGGTTATTTCCCTCGCTCCGACAAAGGGGATGCTTACCAGCAGGAGCATTCCTACATAGGCCAGTTCGGCAAGGCGGTTTCTCCTGCAATGGAGCCGCTCGGATTCAGCTGGAAGATGGACATCAGCCTGCTGTCGGGTGTCGTCGCCAAGGAACTCGTGGTAAGTACCCTGGGTGTCATGTACGCTTCCGATGGAACGGCCACCGAGGACAATACCCAGCTCCAGTCTGCACTGGCCGGCTCGATAAGCCTTCCAGCCGCGGTCGCTTTCATGATATTCATACTCTTGTATTTCCCTTGCATAGCGACATTCGTGGCCATAAAGAACGAGACCGGGAAATGGCGGTGGGCGATTGCGATATGTGTATATACCATGCTCCTGGCGTGGGTGATAGCCTTCCTTGGTTTCCACATAACGGCATTGTTTGCATGATGGCATCGGAACAGCCGGATAAAAAACGTATTTTTGCAACATGAAAGAAATACTCACGCCAGACACCGTCCTTTCGGACATGATAGACATCAACTACAGCCTTCTCCAAGTCGTTTCCAGGATAGGGCTCGACTTGAAGTATTCCGGGTTGAAGATATCCGAGGCCTGTACCAGGAGCGGTATCGATCCGAATACCTTCCTGTTGATATGCAAGGTGTATTCTTCCAATGAATATGTGCCTTCAAAGACTGATATTGCACATGGAAATATTTCTGACATAATACGTTACCTTCGAGGGTCCCATCTCTACTATACCGGCGCCGCCCTATCTTACCTGGAAGTTTCCTTCGACCGGCTGATAGCTCCTTGCGAGAGGAGACGCAGGGAAGTGATCCGGAAGTTCTGCACGGACTACAAGGAAGAGCTCGTCAAGCATTTCGCGTATGAAGAGGAAGTGGTTTTCCCATATGTGGAATCCATTCTGGAGGGAAGCCGGGCGGGGGATTATTCAATCGCGCAGTTTGAAGAGCACCACGGAAACGTAGAAGAAAAACTGGAAGATATGAAGAACATTGTCATGAAGTATCTTCCTGCCGAGTGCGACAATTCCGGAAAGATTTCTGTTCTGCTTTCCATCTATCACCTTCAGGACGATCTCCGTCGCCATACCTATGTGGAGAACGAAATCCTTGTCCCTATGGTTTTGAATCTCGAGAACTATGGAAAGTAGGAAGTCTGTGGTATTGATCATCCCTTCCGAAATAGTCGCGAGGGGACTCAAAAGCATCCTGGAAGAATCCCGGGAATTCATGGTCGAGGAGAACCTGTACGATTGCTCACGGTCAGGCAAGGCACGGTTGAGGAATATCGACCCGGACGTCGTGGTTATCGATCCGGCGGTACTGGATTTCCATGGGAGGAAGGAAGGTCGGAATATCATAGGGGAAGTCTGTGACTCGGCCGTAGTCGCCCTTGAAGGGCCGGCCGTGAATGAAGATATCCTTCGTCAGTACGACGGCGCGTTTTCCCTTTATGACGAGCATTCACTCATCATCCGCAAGATTCGCAACGCTATCGATTCCAGGCAAGTTGAACCTGGTCCAGAGAGCGGGGAACTGTCTGCCAGGGAGAAAGAGATACTGGTCTGCGTCGCCCAGGGGATGCTGAACAAGGAGATCGCGGACAAGTTCAACCTGTCTATCTACACTGTCATATCCCACCGCAAGAACATTACTCGCAAGACCGGCATCAAGACTGTGGCCGGCCTGACGGTATATGCATTGCTCAACAACCTGATAGACACAGGATCCGTTCAATAGCTCTTGGTTTCCTGGTTTTTTTCGTAATTTTACGGTATGAAGAGAATTACGATTGCACTGCTGTGCCTCCTTATGTCGCTGGCTGCGCTGGGACAGGATGTCAGTTATGTCCTTGACAAGGATATTTCCTATTCTACAAAGAAAGATCCATATTCCAGGAAGAGGCTGAAACTGGATGTATATCATCCGAAGAAGGGAGGGGACTGCCCCGTTCTGGTATGGTTCCATGGCGGAGGTCTTACCGGAGGGCATAAGTCGGTCCCGGAAGCTCTTAAGGAGCAGGGACTTGTGGTAGTCGCCGTGAATTACCGGCTCCTGCCTGCCGTGACCGTGAGGGATGCCATCGACGATGCTGCGGAAGCTGTCGCCTGGACTTTCAGGAATATATCCAGTTATGGTGGCTCTCCTTCAAGGATCTATGTCTCAGGACATTCCGCAGGAGGCTATCTTACGATGATGCTGGGTTTCAACAGGGAATATCTGGCCAGATACGGGGCCGATGCCGATGCGATTGCCGCCCTGCTGCCTCTGAGCGGCCAGGCTATCAGCCATTTCGCCTACCGCGACATGAACGGCATGGGCGCCCTGCAACCCCTTGTCGATGAATATGCCCCTCTCTACTGGGTGCGCAACGACTGTCCTCCGACCCTTCTTGTGACCGGGGACCGTGAGGATGAACTATACGGCAGGTACGAGGAAAACGCTTATCTCTGGCGTATGATGAAACTAAGCGGACATCCGTCCGTCACTTTGGTCGAGCACAAGGGCACCAACCACAACACGATGCTCGCTCCCGGCCTCGCCGATGTGCTGGAATATATCAAAACGAAGTAGTTTTTCGTACATATCAAGAGATTAGCCGCCCTTCGGGCGACTTTTCTCTTAATGTCCACCAGCAATGAAAACGATTATAATGCTAGCGGTTTCACTAACTATCGAAGAGTAAAAAAGGATATCGATATGTATACAACTAAAAAGATAATACAAATACTGTTTCTGTTTTTATTATTGCTTTCTTGTATCAACTCTAACGCACAGGAGCAGAAGAGCTTTTATCAAATGATGCAAGAATCTGATGCGAAGGTTGAGAATTACTGGATTGAGTATTACTGGAGAAAGACTTCAACTAAGAAAATGAAGCGCATAAGGCCAAGAACTATACAACTATTAAAACGTAGCCCCTTCTACGGCATTCTTGTAGATAGCCTCAATCATTTCAATGATGAGAAGTTCCTCAACTTCCAGTTCAATCCAATAGCAGACACTGTTGTTATGATATTAGGAGGACAAGACTGGGCGTTTAATTACCAGATAGAGTTTTTAATGTCCTCAAAAGAGGCTATTGTCTCCTATGTAGACCACAAATACTATCCTGTACGACAAGATAAGATCAACCCTTTTGTGACTTTATTAAGAGAAGGCCATAGGGATGCCTTCCTTGATGAATTCTGCCAGCAGAAACACTTTACCTTGGATGTATGTTACATATACTATTTAATACCAATTGTTAATAACAGGATAGTGAAACCTGTGATTAGTTTTAGTGGCAGAGAGTATTATTTGGATGGTCTATTTGAACCATATAGGGAGTTCCTACCAGATGTCCCCTAGTATTGTTTGTACTTAGTATTTCAGCTACTGCCTCGGATCGGTAAGGAGCGTGGTTGACCTGTACGATGTCAGAACTACTCTTGGATAGGTTTTGGGGTATTAATTGTCGGGCCACTTCTTCGGCAGTAATGAGTAATCATGCTGCGAAGATAGACGGAGGATGTGCCAAAAATAGGCGACATTGGCCAAAGTTCGAATAACATTTGTGATACAATAGGATTTTGCGACAAAAGTGCGACTGATATCCATAAAGTCTTAAACCTTATCCACCCTATACTTCCTGAGCCGCTCCTTGACGTGAGCAGGATAAGTTGTCTTGATTCGCCAAATAGCTGCACGGTCACACCCTCTAGAGGGCCCTGGATGGCCTATAGTTGTGCAGCACCCATCGATTTCGGCCCTAGCTGTACGCTGACCTGCCCTGGAGTGCGGTGAGAGGCCCGCCGTTGTGCAGCTGTTTGGCGAAAGGGCACCGACGTCGGAATATGCGGCCTCCGGCGGCTTCTTGACTGAGGGTAGCGGTCCAAATAATGGCAGACTACCTTCAAATTACAACCATTTTTGAGGGTAGCGGTCCAATTCGTGGGACGTTACCCGCACCGCAGGGGATGACGGAGTTTCGAAATGTGGTCTCCTTCTGCCTGGAGTGGTAGAGGGGATGTTACAGATACATAATGAATAACGATAAGTCTGACATTTTTTTGAATGTCAGACCGGATTTGCCTATCTTTAAACGTTTATACCTGGATACTAAACCATCGACCGCTTATGAAACGCCTTCTAACCTTTCTTTTCTGTGCATCGGCTATCCTGCTCTTCGGATGCAACACAACTCCGGATCCGGTCCTGACCGTCACCCCGGAAAACCTCGCCTTCTCCGCCGAAGGTGGTGCCCAGACCGTCCAGGTCAAGGCAAACAATCCTTGGACCGCCTCGGCCAGCGGCTCGGGAATATCCGTCAACCCGTCCTCGGGAGAAGGTGACGCTACGGTGACTGTCACCACTTCTGCCACTAGCTCCACCAATCCTGTCTCAGGTACCGTAGTCTTCAGGAGCGAAGGGTTATCCGCTACGGTGTCCGTCACTCAGGACGAGCGGAAGGTAATCCAGGTCGGGAACGTGATGGTCATCCCGGCAGAGGGTGGTACCTTCGCCGTTACTATACAGTACAACACCGAATATAGAGTAGAGGTAGAGGCCTCCGCCAAGTCCTGGATCTCTTTCTTGGGCACCAGGGCGCTGCAGAGCGGCAAGCTCGAGTTCCAGTTCGCCGAGAACGGGAATACCGAACCACGTCAGGGTAAGGTAACCGTAAAGGACAAGTCAGGAAAGGTGTCAGACATCACCCTCACCTTCGTACAGGAAGAGAAGAAGGTCATCGACGTAGGGGGCTTGATGACCATTCCTGCAGAGGGAGGTACCTTCGCCTTTGACATACAATACAACACCGACTTCGATGTCATTGTCGAGTCCGGGGCGCAGTCCTGGATCACCTTCGTGGCTACACGTGCCCTCAAGAGCGGAAAGCTCGAGTTCCAGTTCGCGGAGAACCAAAACACCGATCCACGCCAAGGTAAGGTAACCGTAAAGGACAAGTCAGAAAAGGTGTCAGACATCACCCTGAACTTCGTACAGGAAAAGAAGAAGGTGATAACCGTCGGGGACGTGATGCCGATCCCGGCAGAGGGTGGTACCTTTATGGTTGACATACAGTACAACACCGACTTCGATGTCTTTGTAGAGTCCGGAGCGCAGTCCTGGATCCACTTCGTAGCGGTCAGGTCTCTTACCAGCGGAAAACTGGAGTTCAGTTTCGATGCCATCCCTTATCCGGATGTCAGGACCGGCAAGGTCAGGGTCAAGGACAAGTCAGGAAAGGTATCCGATATCAAGCTGACCTTCACTCAGGATGGGAGTCTGGGAATCAAGAATGCCCTTATGGAGATTTACGATGCTATGGACGGGCCGAACTGGAGGATCGACAAAAAGTGGGATATGTCACGATCCCTCTTTGACTGGCAAGGTATAATCTGGGATCATAATCGCAGCGGCCTCTTGTTGTATTTAGGGAACTACGGCCTGAAAGGAGAGTTCCCAGACTGCTTTGATGATTTGACAGATCTTATAGGATTTACTGTTGATAATGAACCTGGAGTTACAGGAACATTGCCTCCTAGTTTCGGAAGACTCAAGAACCTGACAGGTTTGAGTCTGCACTCTACATCAATGACCAGTTTGCCGGATTTGTTCGAAGGCGTGCCTCTCTGGGATGTTATTATTTCAGACAACACATTGATGGCTGGTCCGCTTCCAGAAACCCTTGGCAGTAATCCAGGATTGGAACATATGGCTTTAGAAAGAAATGCTTTTACCGGAATGGTCCCGGACTCCTGGGCTTGCCTTGGGACGAAGCTGTACCTGCGCGAACCGTTCCTGGACGAAAAGGTACCCGATTCTTTCGTCACGTCTCCAGATGCTGACTGGCTGGTCAATATGTACCTCCATCAGGCTGATTATAGAACGACTCCTCTAGTTGTAGGAGACTATGACATCCCTGCATACTGGCCGAGAAGGGACATAAAGGACTTGGTCACCGGAAAGACTATAGCCTATAAGGAGATCGTTTCAAGGAACAAGGCCACGGTCCTGCTCAATTGGGCTACTTGGTGCCCTTTCTCCAAAACCCTTTTGCCGATCTTGAAGAGGATGTATGACAAATACCACGATGACGGTTTGGAAATCATTGCAGCTTTCAACGCCGACTCGCCGACAGAGGATTCGGGCAAGCCGTTGAAGGATGTCCTCCTGGAAAGGAATTATGACTCGTGGTATAACTTCTCTCTGTATGACTTCGATGGATATGAGTGGAATGTATGGTGCTCCGGCACGCCTTCGGCCATAGTGGTGGACAGAAATGGGAATGTAATCAAAGCCAGCAGGGGTAATATTACAGATCATTCCAGAAACAGGTTCGGATACAAGGCTTCTATCCATCTGATTCCTGTGCTCGAAGAGATATTCGGTCCTCTGGAGGAAAACGAAGACTATGCCTCGACTGACTATTCCAAGGACGGTGAAGTGATGACGCTCCAGAAGGCGACTGTCGGCAATGGCATCAACATCGTGTTCCTGGGAGACGCCTACGTGGACAGGGATATGAACTCAGGCGGCTTGTATGAAACCCTGATGCGGCAGAGTATGGAAGAGTTCTTCTCCATCGAGCCGTACAAGACCTTCCGCAACAGGTTCAACGTGTACGCTGTGAAGGTCGTTTCCAAGAACGAAAAGACCGGCCCTGGTTATTCCACTGCTATCGGCTCGGTAGCGACATATAGTTCCATCTCCACCGGAAGTGCAGACAAGTGTTTCGAATACGCCTTGAAGGTCCCTGAGATTAAGGACAAGAAGAACCTGCTGATCGGAGTGCTGGTCAATTCCGTCTCAGAGCGAGGCATTACCTCCATGAGTGAGTCCCTGCAGTCCGGAATAGCCTACTATGGATCCACTCGCAATGCTTCCGAGGCATTCGGCATAACCCTGCGTCACGAAGCCGGCGGACACGGATTCGCCTTCCTTGACGACGAGTACGGCCATTACAATGAGCAGATTCCTCAGGCTCATATCGACAATCGTAACTCTATGTACCAGAAGTACGGTTGGTACTCCAACGTGGACTTCACCAACGATCCTTCGAAGGTCAAGTGGAGTGTCTTCCTTTCCGACGAACGCTACAAGAACGAGGTCGGAATCTTCGAGGGAGGTTCGCTGTATTCGAAGGGTGCATACAGGCCGTCCGAGAACAGTATGATGAGGAGCAACTACGAGTACTTCAACGCACCTTCGAGATGGGCTATCTACAAGAGGATCATGGAACTTAGCGGCGAGACAGCCTCCTTCGACAAGTTCCTCGAATATGACGCCGTGAACCGCTCTTCAGCTTCGGCAGCCCCAAGGCCGCCTCTTAAGGCCGCTGCAGCACCGAAGCGCAGTACAGTTCATTCAGCTCCACCTGTGGTAATCAAATAGTACTGGAATATATCTTTGGTACATATCAAGAGATTAGCCGCCCTTTCGGGCGACTTTTCTCTTAATGTCCACCAGCAATGAAAACGCAGATGCGGCTCCGCCGCCTTTTGTTTTTATGCCAGACCTGTCAAGTGCAAGCACTTTCAGACCTGGCATAAAAACAAAAGATGCCGCACTTGCGTGCGGCATCTGCTATTTTCATTGCATCGGGTGGAGATAAAGAGATTCGAACTCTTGACCCCCTGCTTGCAAAGCAGGTGCTCTACCAACTGAGCTATACCCCCTTTCAGTAGGCCCTGGCAGAGTTGAACTGCCGACCTCTACATTATCAGTGTAGCGCTCTAACCAACTGAGCTAAGAGCCTGTATAATAAAGAAAGATTAGTACAAAGGACCTCGAACCCTTGCACGAGCGCGCCGTTCGCTGTCAGGACAGACTCCAAAAAGGAGGTGTTCCAGCCACACCTTCCGGTACGGCTACCTTGTTACGACTTAGCCCCAGTTACCACTTTCGCCCTAGGCCGCTCCTTTCGGTCACGGACTTCAGGCGCCCGCGGCTTCCATGGCTTGACGGGCGGTGTGTACAAGGCCCGGGAACGTATTCACCGCGCCATGGCTGATGCGCGATTACTAGCGAATCCAACTTCGTGGAGTCGGGTTGCAGACTCCAGTCCGAACTGAGACGGCTTTTCGAGATCCGCATCCTGTCACCAGGTAGCTTCCCTCTGTGGCCGCCATTGTAACACGTGTGTCGCCCCGGACGTAAGGGCCGTGCTGATTTGACGTCATCCCCCCCCTCCTCACACCTTGCGGTGGCAGTCTCGTCAGAGTCCCCAGCTTCACCTGATGGCAACTGACGACAAGGGTTGCGCTCGTTATGGCACTTGAGCCGACACCTCACGGCACGAGCTGACGACAACCATGCAGCACCTCGATGCAGGCCCCGAAGGGCGTCACTGTCTCCAGATCTCTTCCTGCACCGTTCGAGCCCGGGTAAGGTTCCTCGCGTATCATCGAATTAAACCACATGTTCCTCCGCTTGTGCGGGCCCCCGTCAATTCCTTTGAGTTTCATCGTTGCCGACGTACTCCCCAGGTGGATGACTTATCGCTTTCGCTTGGCCACCGGCTGTCTATCGCCGACGGTTAGTCATCATCGTTTACGGCGTGGAATACCAGGGTATCTAATCCTGTTCTATCCCCACGCTTTCGTGCCTCAGCGTCAGTGACGGATTCGTCAGATGCCTTCGCAATCGGTGTTCTGAGTGATATCTAAGCATTTCACCGCTACACCACTCATTCCTCCAACGGCATCCGTACTCCAGCACGCCAGTATCAAGGGCAGCTCCGTCGTTGAGCGACGGCATTTCACCCCTGACTTAACGCACAGCCTACGCACCCTTTAAACCCAATAAATCCGGATAACGCTCGCATCCTCCGTATTACCGCGGCTGCTGGCACGGAGTTAGCCGATGCTTATTCGCTGCGTACTCTCATCGGACCTGCTCGAGGCCCTTATTGCTCCGCAGCAAAAGCAGTTTACAACCCATAGGGCCGTCGTCCTGCACGCGGCATGGCTGGTTCAGGCTTCCGCCCATTGACCAATATTCCTCACTGCTGCCTCCCGTAGGAGTATGGACCGTGTCTCAGTTCCATTGTGGGGGACCTTCCTCTCAGAACCCCTACTGATCGTAGCCTCGGTGGGCCGTTACCCCGCCGACTAGCTAATCAGACGCGAGCCAATCCGTCACCTCCGTGAATTTCAACCAAAGGAGATGCCTCCTCTGATGTTATGGGGGATTAGTCGACGTTTCCATCGGTTATACCCCGGTGACGGGCATGTCGCTCACGCGTTACGCACCCTTTCGCCGGTCGCCGCCAGTTGTATTGCTACAACCGCGCTGCCCCTCGACTTGCATGTGTTAAGCCTGCCGCTAGCGTTCATCCTGAGCCAGGATCAAACTCTTCTTTGTATATACACATATAAAATTCCAGTCAGATCCCGACAGCTTATATCTTACCTAAAGAAATCAACGCTCTCGTTCTTGTTCTCGGTACTTTTTGCTTGTACTTCCTTCAGTCTTTTCAATGAACTTGCTTGTTGCGCACAAGGCGCTAAAAAATCCCATTCGACTTGCGAACGGGATTGCAAAGGTAAGAACAATTTTTTAATCCGCAAATCTTTTTGAGATTTTTTTATACTTTTTTCTGTTTTTTATCATTCATCCTGATCCTGGCCTGCAATTCCCAGGTACGGATCCTATCCTTGTACAGGTTATTGGCATTGACCTTCACGATGTCCAGGGCGGCATCGGAGTTGTCATCCCACCTGCGGCAATTGTACATCACATCATAGATACGGCCGATCTGGTATTCACGCGAAATCCTCAGGCCAACCGCATAGTCCTCCCCGTACTTGGTTGTCGGGAAATTGAAGGTTCGGAGCAGTGGGACATAGAAACCGCGCGGAGCACCGAGACCGTTGATGCGGAGCGCGTTGTTGCGGCCGTTCTCCGGAGTCCATTCACGATGGTCGATTATGCCCGGAGGCAGGGTTTGCATGTTGAAATCCGTCATCCTGTACGTCCCAACGACCATGGCACAGTTCTGCTCATGGAAAGCATCCACGAACTTCTGGACCGTATTCTCGTCGGAATATACATCGTCGGAGTCGAGCTGGAGGGCGAACCTGCCGCACTTCGGATGATGTATGGCAGCATTCCAGTTGCCACCTATGGCGTGGTACGACTTGTCCTGTGCGATATAGATCAGTTTCGGATCATCCAGGAATCCCTTGATGACATCCACCGTACCGTCGTCGGAATTGTCATCCACCACTATCACATTGTACTTGAATGCAGTCTTCTGGGAAAGGGCGGAAGCCAGGGCATCCCCTATCGTACGGACCCTGTTCTTGCAAGGAATCACGACCGAAGCTTCATATTCGAAGGATCCCTCGTCGAAACACACCGGCTTGAATCCGGGTTCCAGGTAACCGCCTACGTCCTTGAGGTGACCGGTGCAAGCATTTTCCATCTCTATCTGGACCGCACGGTTCCTCGGGTCCACATAGTCGAACTGCTTCTCCCCCGACAACCTGGTGTCAGTCTCGATCTCGTAATAGAGATATTCGTTGATATGTACGAGGCTCCCCTTCTGGGAAACCTTCAGCCGAAGGTCGTACAAGCCGGCGAAGTCATATCCGGCATCCATCCTGGAAACAGCCTCCTTGAGGCAGGAAGTACGGTATATCATCACCGAGCCGAAATCGAAATCGTCCCGGAGCGAACCTTGCTGGCAGTCGATCACCGGAGCGAAGGACCTCACCCCGTCGATCTCCTTGAAATGGTCGGAATATACCATGGCGGCTCCGGTGTCCTCCGCTACGGCAAGGAAGCGCTCGAGGGCGAACCTGCCGAAACTGAGGTCGGTAGTCTTCGTATATATCATCGTGAAGGGAGTGGTGGCCATTTCTGCCATCTTCCTTACAGATGCGGTACTCCTGAACATCGAAGCATCCAGGAAGTATATCCCGGAGACCTCGCTTTCGGCTCTCAGGTTCGCCGCAGTGACAGCAACCTGCCCGTCATTGACAAAAGGCACGAAACAATCTATCCTTTTCATACAAACGTGGGATCAATTATTCTATGGACTAACAAAAATAAGGAAAATTCACCTATTTATTAATATATTTGTATTCTATATACGAATATACGGATTATCATGGATACGCTTTTGAGAAAGACTTTCATACTTGCGACAGTCATCCTGCTCGCTTCAGTAACACTTTCCGGCCAGGAAACCCCGAGATGGCTCAGGAAGAACGCCATATCCCCGGATGGCAGCACCGTAGCTTTCTGCTACAAGGGCGACATTTTCACGGTCAGCGCCCAGGGCGGCAGGGCAAGGCAGATAACCACCAACCAGGCATACGATTCGGACCCGATCTGGACTCCGGACGGAAAACAAATAGTTTTCTCATCCAACAGGCTGGGAACCAAGGACGTATTCATCACCTCGGCAGAAGGCGGCTCCCCGAAAAGGCTGACTGATTTCCCTGGAAATGAGACCCCGGTATGCGTATTGGACGGAAACAGGGTCCTTTTCAACGCACCGATCCAGCAGGACGTCCGTTACGGTGGATTCCCGGAAGGCACTCAGGTATGGCAGGTGGACAGCTCCGCCGGAAGGCCGGTGCTGGTCACTTCGCTGAACATCCCTCTGATGAGCGTCAATGCCAGCGGAGAAGTGATATATGAAGACTACAAAGGCTACGAGGATCCTCTCAGGAAGCACCATACATCTTCAGTGACCAGGGATATCTGGCTCTACAAGCCTGACAAGCCGCAGGGCAGCAGGTTCCGTATCACCGGAAACGGCACTTTTACGAAGCTGAGTTCTTTCCAGGGGGAGGACCGCAACCCTGTCTTCGCCGCCGACGGAAAGACTTATTACTTCCTCTCCGAAAAGGACGGAACGCTGAACGTCTTCAAGGCCAGCACTTCGGCGCCTGGACAGGCTACTCAGCTCACCAGCTTCAAGGACAATCCGGTAAGGCACCTCTCGGTGTCACGTGACGGAACCCTCTGCTTCTCCTGGAACGGAGACCTTTATACCATGAAGGAAGGCACCAAGCCGGTCAAGCTCGCAATCACCCTTCTCAAGGACGACACCGAAAACGAGATAGAATACCTGACCTTCACATCAGGAGCATCCTCGATGGCCATCTCCCCTAACGGGAAGGAAATCGCCATGGTGATCAGGGGCGACGTATTCGTGACTTCGACTGAATACAAGACCACGAGACGGATCACCAACACTCCTGAGCAGGAGCGCAATGTCAGCTTCTCGAAGGATGGCCGCTCGCTTTATTATTCTTCAGAAAGGAACGGCCATTGGGGAATATGGAAGGCCTCCCTCGCCGACAAGGATGACAAGTATTTCACCTATGCCACGAAGTTCAGCGAAGAGCTCGTGACCTCGGAAAAGGAAACCTGCTTCCAGCCTGAAGTATCGCCTGACGGGAAATGGATCGCTTTCCTGCGCGACCGCACCGAAGTAGTGATCAAATCCACGAAAGACGGGAAGGAAAAGTCCCTGCTCAAAGGTATCAATTATTCCTATTCCGACGGAGACCAGAGTTTTGCCTGGAGTCCGGACAGCAGATATCTCCTTACGATGTATGAAGCCGACGGTGGATGGAACAACACCGACATCGCCCTGGTCGACATCGACAGCGGGGAAATAACGAACCTCACCATGAGCGGCTATTCCGACAACGGATTCAAATGGTCTCTGAAAGGGAAGGCAATGACCTGGAAGTCCGACAAGAACGGCTACCGGAGCCACGGAAGCTGGGGTTCCGAGAATGATATCTACATCATGTTCTTCGACGGTCCTGCGATGACCAAGTTCTTCCTGGACAAGGAAGGAGAAGAAATCGCCAAGGCACTCGAGGAAGGCGGGAAGGAAAAGACCGAGAAGCAGATAGAGAAAGAGGAGAAGAAAGAGAAGAAGGATTCAGTGAAACAGGCCGCGAAGCCGGAGAAACTCAAACTGGAACTCAAGGACAGGGAATACCGTATCTCAAGGCTTACTCGCACTTCCGGTAGGCTCGGAGATTTCTACCTCACGCAGGACGGCACCAAGCTGTATTACATAATCCAGCTCGAAAAGGGCAGGGACCTGTGCATGCTCGACGTCAAGAAAGGCGACATCAAGGTGCTCAAGAAGGGAGTCATGGGTTCGATCACCCCATCTCCTGACGACAAATTCCTGTACGTCTTCTCCGGAGGGGCTATCTCCAAGATCGCAGTCGCAAGCAACGCCATAACCCCGATCACTTTCTCCGGGGAATATGAGTTCAAGCCTCAGGCTGAAAGATATTACATCTTCGACCATGTCTGGAAGCAGGTCCAGGAGAAATTCTATGACCCTGCAATCCACGGAATCGACTGGGAAGGCTACAAGCGCAATTACTCCCAGTTCATACCTTACCTCAACAACAACGTCGACTTCCAGGACCTCCTCTCCGAGATGCTCGGCGAGCTCAACGGTTCACACACAGGGGCCAGGTTCTCATTCCGGAACAAGCACAGCATGGGCTGGCTCGGAGCCTTGTATGACCTCGATTACGAAGGCGACGGCCTGAGGATAGCCGAGATACTCCCTGGCGGAGTACTCAGCCTCGCGGATTCCGGAATCAAGGCAGGAGACCTGATCGTATCCATCGACGGCCAGGCGGTCAAGGCCGGGGAAAGCTGGTTCAAGCTGCTTCAGGACAAGGCAGGCAAGAGGATACCGATTGTAGTCAAGAAGGGCGGAAAGGATGTGGAACTTTTCGTGAAGCCATCAGCCAGCGAAGGCACCCTCCTGTACCGCAGATGGGTCAAGCAGAGGGAGGATATGACCGACAGGCTCTCCGGAGGCAAGGTCGGCTACACCCACGTCGAGGGGATGGACTCCCCTAGCTTCAGGGAAGTGTATTCCAAGATACTTGGCAAGTACCGCACAGCAGATGCTGCGGTCGTGGACACGCGCCACAACGGAGGTGGATGGCTGCATGACGACCTTGCCACCTTCCTCGACGGACAAGCCTACATCAAGTTCATGCCAAGGGGACAGTACATCGGCACGGAACCTTACAACAAATGGACAAAACCGTCCTGCGTGCTGATGTGCGAGGACAATTATTCCGATGCCTGCGGCTTCCCGTATGCTTACAAGACCCTCGGGATAGGCAAGCTCATAGGAATGCCGGTACCAGGCACGATGACCGCCGTCTGGTGGGAAACCCAGATCAACGGAATGGTCTTCGGAATCCCTCAGGTCGGTTCCTTCGGCTTGAAGGAAGGCAGGTACCTTGAGAATATGCAGATAGAGCCTGACATCCGGGTGGACAACGACCCGGCATCTGTGCTCAGGGGCGAAGACAAGCAGCTCGAGGCTGCAGTCAAGGAAATGATGAAAACCAAGTGACGAATATGGACAAGAAAGTCGTAATCATCCCAACTTACAACGAGAAGGAGAACATCGAAGCCATCATCAGGAAAGTGTTCTCCCTGGAAGGAGAATACCACATCCTCATCATAGACGACGGTTCGCCGGACGGGACGGCCGGAATAGTGAAACGGCTGAAGGAAGAATTCCCTCAGAAACTGTTCCTGATCGAAAGGACCGGCAAACTGGGACTTGGAACGGCCTACCTGACCGGTTTCAAATGGTCTCTTGAGAATGGCTACGACTTCGTCTGCGAGATGGACGCTGATTTCTCCCATAATCCCGACGACCTGCCGAGGCTGTTCGACGCCTGCAAGGAATGCGGAGGAGCCGCGGTCGGCTCACGGTATTGTGACGGGATAAGCGTTGTGAACTGGCCGCTTGGCAGGATCCTGATGTCCTACTACGCCTCGAAGTACGTGCGTATGATACTGGGAATCAAGGTCCAGGACTGCACGGCCGGATTCGTATGCTACAGCCGCGAAGCTCTAGAAGCCATCGACTTGGACGACGTCCGGATGAAAGGATACGGATTCCAGATCGAGATGAAGTACACCGTCAGGAAGCTGGGCTTCAAGATCGTGGAAGTCCCTATCATATTCGTCAACCGCAAGCTAGGCACGTCCAAGATGAGCAGCGGCATATTCGGAGAAGCTTTCTGGGGTGTCATCAAGTTGAAATTCAGGAAGTTCCATAAGAAGGCACAATAATGCCACGAATCCTGCTGACGAACGCCTTGATCGTAACGGGGACTTCCTGCGGGAAGGGCTCCGTGGGGATCGATGGTAAACGGATAAGCGGGATATGGTACGATGGAGAACCCGTATTCCCGGGTGCTGAAGAGATAGATCTGCACGGCAAGGTGTTGATGGCGGGCGGGATTGACGCCCATGTCCACTTCCGCGAGCCTGGGATGACCGGCAAGGGAGACATTGCGAGCGAATCCGAAGCTGCCCTCCTCGGAGGAGTCACTTCATTCATCGACATGCCGAATACAAAGCCCCCTACCACCAGCCTGGAGGCACTCGAAGACAAGCTTTCGACGGCGTCCAAAGAGTCCAGGATCAACTACGGATTCCACCTCGGAGCCACGAATTCCAATTCCGGCCAGATCCGGAAATATATCTCCGAAGGGCTGGGAGCCAGATTCGGAGGGATAAAGGTATTCATGGGATCCTCGACCGGCAACATGCTCGTGGATGAAGAAGATACCCTCAGGGACCTGTTCAGCATCAAAGGCAAGCCGATACTCATCCACAGCGAAGACGAAGGCATTATCAGAAGCAACCTTGAGGCCGCCAGGAGCCGATTCGGGGCAGATATTCCGATGTCTGAACACCCGAGGATCCGGAGCAGGGAGGCGTGCATCCGCTCCACCTCCAAGGCGCTCGAGCTGGCGGTCGCATACGGCACCAGGCTCCACGTACTCCATGTTTCCACGGCAGAAGAAGTCGATATGATCCGAGAGGCCAAGCTGCGGAACCCTCTCATCACCGCAGAGACTTCAGCCAACTACCTGTGGTTCTGCGACTCGGACTACGCCCGCCTGGGCGGAAGGCTCAAGTGCAACCCGGCAGTGAAGACCGCAATGGACAGGGCGGCGCTCATCGAGGGGTTGAAGGAAGGAGTCATCGACACACTGGGTTCAGACCATGCACCCCACTTGCCGGAAGAGAAGGCCGGGAAATACCTGGACTGTCCTTCCGGACTTCCGACCATAGGACAGTCACTTTCAGCGGCAATAACCGTCGCTCTGGCCAACGGCATACCGCTCACAAGCATAGCCAGGGCTTTTTCGGAGAAACCTGCGGAGATATTCGGAATACAGGACCGCGGCGCCCTGGAAGTGGGCTGCTACGCCGATCTCGTGGCAGTGGATCCGGACAAATCCTTCACGGTCAAAGCCGTTGCCGGGAAATGCGGATGGAGCCCCTATGAAGGGGAAAGACTGCAAGGTAAGGTGGAGATGGTCTGGGTCAACGGGACGCTTGCCGTGAACGACAGCACTTCGAATATTGGGAAAGGACTATTCCCATCACTGCCACTGCGATTCCAACCCATTGGATGAGAGCCATGTGCTCCCGGCCGATGAACTCTGCCACCAGCGCGGTCGCTACGCACATCATGGCAAGGAATACACTTGATTTCGCCACCCCAAGTCTCTTTATGGCCATAGCCCAGAGGGAGAATGCCATGCTCGAGCAAAGCACGGCGAGGCAGAGGACAGGCTTGATTACCTCCCAAGACAGATAGACAGGCTTGAAATCTTCAAGGCCCTTCGCGAAGAAAAACGGCAGGAGGTACACGGTTCCTATCAGGAACTGGTACATGACGATTACCTGGGGTTTGTAATCGGTGGCAAGCAACTTCGTGAAAGAGGCATGCCCCACTTCCGCGCATACGGCGACCAGCAGGAGGACCAGTCCCAGGACGAAGTTCTCAGGAGTGCACTTCTGGTCCTGGCTCAGGAGCACCAGGCATATTCCGCACAAGGTAACCAATATTCCGAAACCGTTGAGGAGCGAGATCCTCTCCTTGAAGAACAGGAATCCTGCACCCACGGAGAAGATCGGAACCGACGCGATGATCATCGCGCTGATGGTCGGAGAGCCGGTCTCCTTGATGCCGTAGGTCTCGCAAAGGAAATAAATCAGAGGCTCGAAAAGCGCTAGCAGGGCGAATTTCCAGAGATCCTTCCTGGCAATCGGCTTGTACTGACGGGTAAGCAGATTGAAAAGCAAGAGGATCACTCCGGCCAGGAATACCCTGAGAGGAACGAAGAAGAAGATCGGAACGCCCAGGGCGATCAGACGGTCCCCCCAGATATATGACATACCCCAGAGGATAATTGCAATGGCAGATGATGCATAAATCACCACCTTATTATCGCAAATACTTCTGGAATCGCTCATAAAACACCCGTTTATCTTTCACTTTCGCAAAGATAAACAAATATTCCTAACAAAACGTAATATGAGCGAAGAATAATTTTAACGATTTAAACCCGAGCCAGACCCAGTGATATCCTGTTCCTTTCCAAATCAACGTCAAGGACGGTTACCTGGACATGCTGGTGCAGTTTAAGTTTCTTACCTTTCAGTTTCGATATGTGGATGAGACCGTTATCGTGTATCCCGATATCCACGAAAGCCCCGAACGCAGTGATATTCGTGACGATACCCGGGAGTTCCATCCCCGGTTTCAGGTCGTCTATCTCCCTGATGTCATCGGCGAAACTGAATTCCTGCGCCGCCTGGCGAGGGTCAAGACCCGGCTTTGCAAGTTCCTTGAGGATATCGTTGATGGTAGGAAGTCCGAAATCCCCTTCCACGTACCTTGCGGGATCTATCTTCGAAATCAAATCCGCGTTACCTACCAGTTCCTTTTCCGATACTCCGAGATCCGAAGCCATCCTCCCGACTATGTGGTAGCACTCCGGATGGACGGCCGAATTGTCCAACGGATTCTCCGCATCCTTGATCCTCAGGAAGCCAGCGCACTGCTCGAAGGCCTTCGGGCCGAGCTTCGGCACCTTGCGAAGCTGTTCACGCGAAGAGAAGCCTCCCGCCGAATCCCTGTAGGAAACTATGTTGGAGGCCAGCGCAGGGCCTATTCCGGAAACATAGCTGAGCAGGTACGGGCTTGCCGTGTTCAGGTTCACCCCGACGCTGTTGACACAGATCTCGACGGTGTTGTCAAGCTTCTCCCTGAGGAGGTTCTGGTCCACATCGTGCTGGTACTGTCCCACACCGAGGGACTTGGGATCGATCTTGACAAGTTCGGCCAGAGGATCCATCAGGCGCCTGCCGATGGACACCGCTCCCCTCACCGTGACATCCTCGTCAGGGAATTCCTTCCTCGCGACTTCGGAAGCCGAATAGATGGATGCCCCGTCCTCGCTGACGGTATATACCTTGACATTATCCGGAAGGCCCACTTTCCTGATGAAATCCTCGGTCTCGCGGGAAGCAGTGCCGTTGCCGATCGCTACGACCTCGATACCATATTCCTCGACCATGGAAGAAACCGCCATTATGGACTTGATCTTCTCGTTCTGGGGAGGATGGGGATATATGATGGTATGGTACAGGAGGTTCCCACGCTCATCCAGGCACACTGTCTTGCATCCGTTGCGATAGCCGGGATCGATCGCCAGGGTCCGCTTCTGCCCTACAGGAGGGGAAAGCAGCAACTGGGTAAGGTTCTCTCCGAAAACGTTGATGGACTCGATGTCAGCCTTCTCCTTGGCCTCCTTCAGGATTTCATTGGTGATGGAAGGATCCAAAAGCCGCTTGATTGAGTCATCGACGGCCATCCTTATCTGTGCGGCAAGCTTTTCAGCCGGGAAACGGCGCTCCTTGCAGAAATCGTAGTATATCTTGTTGCCGCATTTCTCAGGATCGGCATCCAGTCCGACCGATAGGAATCCCTCCTTCTCCGCCCTCAGTATCGCCAGGAGATTGTGTGAAGGAATACGCTGAAGAGGCATCGAAAAGTTGAAGTAAGTCCTATACTTGGCAGCCTCCGGGTCGGTTGAAGCCGCTTTGGTCGCTTTGGACTGGATCCTGCGGGTGCGGTATATCTGTCTCAAGGTATCCCTGACCGGAGCGGATTCGGACAGCCTCTCGGCGATTATGTCCCGAGCTCCTGCAAGTGCCTCCTCAACTCCAGGCACCTTGCCGCCGACATATTTGCGTGCTTCCGCCCCAGGGTCGGACACGGCCACGTTCCACATCTTGTCCGCCAAAGGCTCCAGCCCGTTCTCCCGAGCGACCGTAGCCCTGGTGCGGCGTTTCGGCCTGAATGGCAGGTACAAGTCTTCCAACTCGCTGGAAACCACGCACTTCTCTATCTTTTCACGAAGTTCGTCGCTGAGCTTTCCCTGGGAAGAGATGGTGGTCAGGATGCTCTCCTTCCTTTTCTCCATCTCGGAATATACGTCATTCCAATGCTTTATCTCGGACACTTCGACATCGTCCAGACCACCGGTCTTCTCCTTGCGGTAACGGCTGATGAAAGGTATGGTGCTGCCCTCGTCGAAGAGCGCGATGCAATTCTCGACCTGCCAGGCCTTGATCCCGAGCCTGTCGGCGATGGTATCGATGTATATCTGTTTCATATGGTATTGTCAATCCTGGGACACCAGTTTCAGTTCGTCGCGGTAGGCAGAGAATATCATGGATTTGGACACGAATCCCAGATAGGTGCGGTCGTGCCTGACCACAGGCAGGTTCCAGGCCGAAGTCGTCTCGAACTTTTTCATCACGGAATCCATCTTCTCGTCCTCGTAAACATATTCGGTAGCACTCCTCATGAAATTGAAGACATGCAAGGTCTCATACTGGTCGTAGCGGAACATATCCTTGCGGATATCCTCCAGTGAAACATATCCCTGGAAACGCCCCTTGGAATCCAGCACCGGGAATATGTTCCTGGACGACTCGGAAACCACTTCCACGAGCCGGCCGAGGGTGTCGTCGATCTCCACCGGAGAGAAATCATTCTCTATCACGTCCGAAACTTTCAGCAAGGTCAGCACCGCCTGGTCGCTGTCGTGGGTGAGCAACTCCCCTCTCTGGGCGATACGCTTGGTATAAATCGAATACTTCTCCACGAGCCGGGTCGTCCCGAAAGCGATGGTAGCTGTCAGGATCAGAGGCAGGAACAGTTCGTAACCCCCTGAAATCTCCGCTATGAGGAAGATTGCCGTCATCGGAGCCTGCATCACTCCTGCCATCAGCCCGGCCATACCGACCAGCACGAAATTCTGCTCCGGCACGGAAAGCGACGTGCCGCTCAGGATCAGGTTGAAGGTCCTGGCCACGAAGAAACCGGCTATGGCTCCGACGAAAAGGGTAGGGCCGAACGTACCGCCTACTCCCCCTCCCGCGTTGGTGAGGGTCATCGAGAACACCTTCAGGAGCAGGATCAGCAGGAAGAACACAGGCACCGACCAGCGACTGGCAGACAGGAAAGCCAGAGGCGTCTGGCCTTCCAGGGACAGTTCATGCCCGTTCAGCAAGCTTCCGAGAGACTCGTAACCTTCGCCGTAGAGAGGAGGGAACAGGAATATCAGCAGTCCCAGTCCGATCGCGCAGAGGATCCACTTCAAGTAGGAGTTCTTCATCTTCCCGACCTTGTCTTCCATCCACAGGGTGGTCCTGATGAAATAGATGGAGCACGCTCCGCAGAAAAGCCCAAGGATCAGGTAGAAAGGAATATTCCTGAGCTCGAACGGAGTGAGGGTGCACTCGAAAGGAGTGGCTTTGCCGAGGAATATGTATGATACCACCGTCGCAGACACCGTGGAAAGCAGCAGTGGCATCATCGAATTCATCGAAATATTGAACAGCAGTATCTCCAGCACGAAGAGGACACCTGCAAGCGGGGCTTTGAATATACCTGCAACGGCCGCAGCTGCCCCGCAGCCCAGTAGGATAGTCATATTCCGGTACGACATCCCGCAATACCGGGCGAAATTGGAACCGATGGCGGCTCCTGTATAAACGATCGGAGCTTCCGCACCTACCGAACCGCCGAATCCGATGGTGACCGAACTGGCGGCCACGGACGACCACATATTGTGAGGCTTTATCCTCGAATCGTGCCGCGAAACGGCCTGGAGGGCCTTAGTGACCCCGTGCCCGATGTCATCCTTTATCACGAACCGGCAGAAGAGCATGGCCAGAAGCATACCTACGCCCGGAAGCACGAGGTAAAGGATTCCGTTCAGGGATTCTCCCAGAGCGGAATGAAGTCCTTGCTGGATAAGACTGATCAAGGTTTTCAGCAAGACAGCCGCCAAGCCGACTACGAGGCCGACCACGACACTGAGCACCAGCATCTGGTTCCTTTCGGACAAGCGGGATATCGGATTGAGCTTTGGCATATTCATACAAAAATAACTAAATTTGTTGGTATGAAAAAAGTTATCGCCACATTAGCAACCCTCATCGTCCTTGCCCTGCTCGGCATGCTCGGAATCAACCTGCTCAGGAATTCCGGTCCGAGGGAAAGAGTCAAGGCAGAAAACGGGAGCAAGATAGTTGTAGAAGAGCTAAGTTATTACCGGAATAACGGAAAGCTGTTCGGCAAGGTTTACAAGCCGGCCGGAGAAGACGGCTTTTTCTCCGGGACCGATTATCCCGCCGTCATCTTTTTCCATGAACAGCTCAAGACCAACCTTCCCGAAAGCATCTTGAAGGCACTCGTTCCGGAAGGGATGATAGGCTATGCAGCCACTTCGCACGGAAAGGCCTCGGAGGCGGAATTCCTCATCAAGAAAGTGCGTAGTGAGGATTTCGTCGACGATGACCTAGTGTTCGTAATAGCCGACTCCGCCAGCAGCAATGCTGTGGTCGAGGCCGTCTCAAAGGTTGGCAGGAAGGTCGCCGGATTGATTCTGATAGAGCCGCAGCTCGAAGGAAAGGCCGCCGGCGTTTACGACCGGTACAAGAATGAATTCCTGACCATCGGTGCCTCCTCCAGGGAAGATGCCCTCTCTCTCATCAAGGACTATCTGGAATCCCGCGGGGCACTGAAATGAAAGGAACGGTCAGATTCGGAATCATAGGTACCGGACGCATCAGCGACTGGGTGCTGAAAGGAGCCGTGCTGGATCCCCGCTTCGAGGCGGTCGCAGTGTGCTCCCGATCCATAGAGAGGGCAAAGGCTTTCGGCACCGCCCACGACATCCCGAGGGCATATTCTGATCCGGAAGAAATGGCCTCAGATCCTGAGATAGATGCCGTATACATCGGCACCCCGAATCACACTCACCATGACCTGGCCATCCTCTGTATGCGCAAGGGAAAGCATGTGATGTGCGAAAAACCGCTCGCTTCCAATGCCCGTGAGGTCTCCGAAATGATTACCGTTGCCAGGAATCATGGCGTCCTGCTGATGGAAGCCATGATATCCACACTGAGTCCCAATTTCCGCAACGTACAGGAAAGGCTGGCTGAAATCGGCCGGGTCCGTCATTATTCCGCAGCTTTCTGCCAGTATTCTTCCAAGTTCGGCCAGGTTCTCAGGATCCTTTCCGGAGAGGATTCCTCGCCTGTACCGAGCTCGTTCAATCCGGATTCCTCCGGCGGAGCGCTGATGGATGTAGGAATATACACCATCTACCCGATGGTGACCTTGTTCGGGGAACCTGATTCCATCAAGGCAGAGACCAAGACCCTGATGGTTCCAGCAGGCGGTTCTGCAAAGCCAGTCGACATCCAGGGCAGCGTCGTATTCGGATACCCGGGGATGACGGCAAGCGTGATGTATTCCAAGGTGGCGGATTCGCGCCTCCGGACGGAAATATCAGGAGAGCTTGGAATGATTTCCCTGGACCAGGTCCACATCGCCCGCCAGGTAGGACTGACCTTGCGCGGGGAGCCGACTTCCGGACGTACTGCCGGTCCTGAATCAATCGACATCACAGTCACGGGCGATGCCGACGAATACCAGTGCGAGTTCCGTGAATTCATGGACCTGATCGATTCAGGTCAAAAGGAATCCCGGAACAATTCTCTCCGCAATTCCCTCAT
>JAEEGJ010005341.1_pt1 | contig 40672 bp, 50 predicted proteins | sample 8958761 | NCBI WGS metagenome assembly JAEEGJ01 (sample SAMN16246546, study PRJNA631951) | gut metagenome | biome: gut microbiome; feature: rumen; material: RS-attached | host: Bos | place: Iran: Karaj | collected 2018-10 | reverse complement strand
TCGGTGCCGTGGCCCTCCTTCTCGCAGGGCTTGATGGTATAGCCGTCGGCGCCGCTGCTCTCCCACTGGTAAGCCTGCTCCGTGCCGTATTTTTTGGAGACGACTGTCACCTTGTCGGCCACCATGAAGGCGGAGTAGAAGCCCACGCCGAACTGACCGATGACGTCGATGTCCTCCCCGGCGGCGGCCTCCTTGTCCATGTTCTCCTTGAAGTTCAGGGAGCCGGAGCGGGCGATGACGCCCAGATTGGAGTCCAGCTCTTCGTCGGTCATGCCCAGGCCGTTGTCGGAGATGGTGAGGGTCCGCGCCTCCTCGTCGGCGGCGACGCGGATGAAGAAATCGCTCCGGTCCAGGCCCACGCTGCCCTCGGTGAGGGACTGGTAGCACAGCTTGTCGATGGCGTCGCTGGCGTTGGAGATCAGCTCCCGAAGGAAGATCTCCTTGTGGGTGTAGATGGAGTCGATCATCAGCCCCAGCAGGCGCTTGGATTCTGCTTTGAACTGCTTCTTTGCCATGATGAACACCTCTTTACGTATTATCTGCCATAGCTTTCGCTATGGCAGAGTAGTGATAGTATTGTCTGTATATATGTATTATACCACCTTTTTCCGCGCTTGCAACGCCGGACTGTGAATTTTCGGTAAACTTGCCCCGGCCATTGGGAAAAAAGAAGCTGGAAGATGAAAAAACAGTTGACAAGGCGCGGCGATTCTGCTATTATCTTTCGTGCTGGTGTTCGCCGTCACGCTGGTGTAGCTCAGTCGGTAGAGCAGCTGATTTGTAATCAGCAGGTCGGGGGTTCAAGTCCGTCCACCAGCTCCAGCCCTTCCTTGGGGCACAAGTGAATACGGGGGTGTTCCCGAGTGGCCAAAGGGGACAGACTGTAAATCTGCTGGCTATGCCTACGGTGGTTCGAATCCACCCGCCCCCACCAGATGAGCAGGTTAAAAATCCTATAATGCCCAAAAAGCTAGGGATTTCAAGGCCTGAGAGGGTGTCTCAATTCTGATTGAGACACCCTCTGAATTTTCCTACTTTTTCTCCAAAACAGTAAACCGGATAGATTCGAACCACCTATCAGAAAACTGAATACCGCTTTTTGAAGGCCGGGTCGCACGCTGCTATGGTGCTGATCCGGCTCATTTTACTTTCAAACCGAAGGATAGAAGTCTACGAAAAGTACACGGAGGAAAAATGACACAAGAAAGAAAAGACGAATTATACGATGCGATGATCGCTTGGATCTGTGAACACATCCAAAACGATACCGAGCTCTTCAATGTCTTTCATGGAGAATTCGGGATGACCAAGGAGGAATTGCATGATCACTGCATTGAAAGCCTGGATTATCTCTTCCCGGAGAACAAGGTTCAGAATATGCTGAAAGCCAAGCTTGAACAGAATCTCTCAGACTATCGTGAAAAATGGCTGCAGATGTCGCCCACCGATCTCATATCCCAAAGCGATGAAATCACGGTCATGACCCGACTTGTTTCCATCTTGCCGGGAATGGCCTCGGATGAGGAAGCGGAGTACTTACTTGAATTCGTAAATCCCCTACAAGTCGCCGGTGAAGAATTCCTGAGCCAAAGTGAGTTTGAGCCCGAAACGGATGGGGAAAGAATCGGTCATTTGCTTTGGAGCCTGCTGGACAAAAGAGACGCAGATATGGTCTATGAAAAAGAAGCAGGATTTGACCCTGGTCTCGAAGAACAGACGATGTCTTTCTGAAGAGTGATTCCGATTAGAGAATTGCGCTTGACATCCGTGGTAAAATACCGGGGAATGAAATGAGAAAAGACCGGAGGAAACTCGTCATGGATGCAGAGCGGCAAAAAGAAGCAGACTGGAGCAGCCTCACCCCAGAGGAAAAACGGAGAGAGCTTTTCAACCGACAGAAAGCAACACTGATGACACTGCTTGAGCGAAAGGCAATTACACGGGAACAGTACGAAAAGAGCTTTCGGGTTCTCGCCGAGCAAATGGGTTTCGACGTGAGCTAAAAGCAGAAAGAATCCAGTGCAAATATGGAGTAAGTACCGGCTGGGTCGCTTCAAAACGATCCAGCCGTTTTTTTGTGCCAAAACAGGAGGTAAACGATGAAGACTGAATTGAGCGATGAGACAAGGGGCCGTTTTCTCAAGGAGATCGGCCTCTGCCTCGAAAAAGCCGGTTTTCAGACAGGACCGGAGAAGAACGGCCTTCTGCCGGTCCGGTGGAACGGTGCGTCCCTCTGCCGGGTGAACGCTGCCGGCGGAGCGCAGTTCCGCAAGGAGGAGTTGGATGCTGAGGGAGCGTCGGAAGCCTTCCATCGTGCTCTGGATGTGACCATGGAGGCGGTGGAGTACCTGCAGCTGATGCAGAAGGCGCCGCAGCTCAAGGCAAGAGGGCTTGATGGTGATTACCGGCTCCTCTTGGATTTTAACGGTACGGTTCTTGCCGGTTTCCCTACCAAATACGGAACCGAGTTCGTGACATGGGAGTGGGACTTCAATCACACGGGAATGTGGCAGGGTCACTATTACGGGACGAATTTCGCCGGGGCGAAAAAGGACTTCGCGGTTCGGGCAAGGCTCATTCGCCAGCGGGAGCTGTTCGAGCCTGAGCAACTGGAAGAACTGTACCGATGCTGCCAGCGAACAAGGGAACTGGACGAAGATCTGTCGTACCAAGGCGAACAGCAGATCATTCGGCTTCAGGACCGCATCGAAGCGATCTGTCCCGGTGTAAAGGAACGGGTGATGGCGATGGAGCTGAGACAGAGCAGCGCAGAACCACAGCATGAAATGACCATGGATTGAGGCCGGAGTTTTCAACGACGAAGTTGAGGACTCCGGCCTTTTTTCATTTCCGGCGATAAAACCACCGACACTTCACCCTTTTGAAGTGGACACGTTTATGATTTGGTACGAGTCCACTTTAAGGCGGTGAAGTGTCAAGAACCAACCTTCACGAACAAAAAACAAGACAGGAGGGAAAAAGTGGAAGCAATACTCTGCAACCGCAATCACCCGGAATTCGGCGTCGCAACGATACCTTTGCCGATCCCGGACGAGGAATACGGAAAATGCATCAAACTGCTGGAGGCACTGGAGATCGGGTGCGTTACCGGCCACGACTGCTATGTGGAAGTGATCAAGGATGCTCCCCCGGCACTGGACATTCTGGAGGGCAGCATGGTCAACCTGGACGAGCTGGATTTCCTGGCCCGCAGCATGGATCGCTTCACCGATGAAGAACTGGCAAAGTTCCAATGTGAGATCGCAACCAATGACTATTGGGACCTGGAAACGCTCATCAATCTGTCCTTCTCCTGTGAGCAGGTCACGGTCATCACAGACTTTTCCAAGCTGGAAGAAGCGGGCAGGAGCCACTACATGACCATGCACGGAGGCGGTGTGCCGGTAGATGAATACAACCAGCTCAACGGCATTGGCATTATCCGCAGACTCATCGCGGATGGAGGCGGTATCATCACCCCCTACGGCGTCTTGTTTGAGAACGCCATGCATATCGAGCCGGTGTACGCAGGACACAGCTTTCCGCCGTATTCGGACAAGTCGTATCTAATGGAGTTTACCCTTGAAACGCCCCTCGAAGGAGAGATCCCCTTCTTCCTGCCCCAACCGGAGAAGCGGCTGGAGCGCCTATTGGAACGGGCGGATATCCACAGCGCAGAGCAGCTGAGCTTCCGAACCTGGCGCTGCGATCTCCCGGATGCAGTCGTGGACCGACTGAACTTCCCGAAGGAAAGCCTCTGGGAAATGAACAGCCTGTGCGCTGCCGTCAAGAACATGGATCACAAGGAACGTCAGAAACTGTGCGCCGTGATCCAATGTGCCGAGCCGGAATATGCCTTTCAAATGCGGCATCTCGCAGAGAATTTGGAGCTCTTCGATTTCGTCCCCGGCGTTCAGACCGCCCTCGACTATGGCCGGTTTCTCATTCAGGAATCCGGCCATTATGAGTATGATGAAAATCTGGAGCCGTATTACGACTATGAAAGGTGCGGGCAGGAACAGATGGATTCAGAGTCAGGAGCTTTCAGCACGCTCGGCTATGTGTCCTATCACGGGATACTGAGCCTTGACGAGCTGATGATGGAGGACCCGGCGGAGCACGAACAGGCTCCCCAACAGGAGCTTCAAATGGGAGGTATGTCATGCTGATCCTGAACCTGACTCGCGGCAGAAGCAACTGGCGCGTTCCGCTCAGTCTTCCCACCACACCGGGAGAAATCGCGGAAGCCTATTCCCAGCTGGATCAGATCAGCAAGAAGGAGCAGTCAACGCGCATCGCCGGCGTGCTCAGCGAAGTGAGCTTCTTCGACGGCTTCTTCCGGGACAAATACCCAGACTCTTTCGACGAGCTGAACGAGCTGGCGCAAAGGCTCGAAAGAATGAACGAGCAGGAGCTGCGCACCCTGGACGGCGCGCTGAACATGGAAAGCATCAGCAGCATAACGGATATTCTCCGTATCGCGGATTCCCTGAAGGACTATATCTTCGTCAACGGGGTAACGACGGAGAAGGACCTGGGGAGATTCCTCGTGGACACAGGCTACAAGGGCTTCCCCGAAAAAGTCAGGCCGTACCTGGACTATGCCGCCATCGGTGCGGAATACTGCGCAGAGCGCGGCGGCGCATTTACCGCGAGGGGATTCACGCTGCGTCGGCGAGGCATGGAGACGCTGTCGCCAAAGGAAAGGGAATGGTGGAAGCCGATCTTCCGGGCTTATCTCCAAACACCCGCATGGCAAAGCAAAAGCAGCAAGCCGTATGCTTTGGACCTTCCCGCCACCACGGAGCAGATGTGCGCCGCACAAAACGAGTTGGAGGTCCCGGATCTGGAAGAAGCGGAGCTACTTCGGGCGGAGTGCCTGTCTCAGCCGTTCATGCCGTATATTCCCCTTCAGGAACCGGACTTTGCCCAACTGCGGGATTTATCTGTGATCCTCTCCGCATCCATGGATGACTATGGGAAAGCCCTTGTCCTGGCGGTGTATGACATGAAAAGACCGCTGGACCTCACGCAAGCGTGTGAACTGTCACAGGAAATATGGCGCTATGAGCTGGTCACCGATGTGGAGGGCTACGGAAGGAACGCGCTGTATGAGCTTTGTGAGGATCAGGAGATCGTGGATACGGTGGATGGGTTTGTGGATTGGGATTCCTTCGGACGGCACATGCTGGAGGCGGACAGCCTGGTTTTCACTGAACACGGGTATGTTCGCCTGTCCGATCCTGAGCAGCCGGATATGGAACAGACCATGTCTTGCGGATAAAACACATAAGCGGCAGAAAGGAGAAAAATGGAGAAACAAAAGCAAACGGCAAGGTTTTCCCTGCGCCCCGCGTCCGTCTCGGAGGCGGGGATGTTTTATCGAATGACGCCGGATCAGGAGAGGGCTAACGGCAGCATCGGCCACCTCCGTATGGATTTCGGGCGCAAAGGGACCGGGTTCTGGTTCACCTGGTTTGACCACAGCGTCGGCGAACTGAACACCCCGGAGTTCAAGGCGGAGATCGACGAGGTGGTCAACACACTGCGGGAAAGCGTGCTGAAGGATCGTGTTTCTATGCGGCGCTTCTGCCGGGAGTCCGGCGGAGAGCTGGGCATGAATTTCGGTATCCCGCAGTACGGCTATGTGGTGGAAACCGAGCATTACCGCTACTGTCTCCGCTGCAAGCCCCAGGAGGGGGACTACGACGGCTACCTCTGGTGCTTCGATAAGTGCATTCAGGAGATGAATCAAGTACAGCAGGAAAACCAAGACATCGGATTACTCCCAAAAAACGAAATGGAAATGGAGATGTGAGCAGGATGAGAAACCCGTTCAAAAGCAAACTGGCCGTCGGGATCCTCTGCGTTGTTCTAGCGGCGGTGATCGCGTTCGCGGGCATCCCCGCCTTGAACCATACAAAGACAGCAACCCGGATCGCTGTCCGCGTCCGTTCCGACGTGCCACAGGGCACGAAGCTCACGGCGGAGATGCTGACCGCTGCAGAGGTTGGGGCCTACGGTCTCCCGGAAGGGATCGTCACGGATCAGGAGGCCGCTATCGGCCTGCGGGCGAAGGAAAACCTCTATGCGGGAGAGCTACTGTGGCAGGCGAGACTGGCGACGGAAGCGGAGTACCAGGCCGAGCTGGCCGACCGATCCCTGGGTCTCAGCGGAGGAAAGCGTCTGGTCACGATCAGCCTGCCGACCCCATCCTCCGGCGTCGCCGGCGTACTCCGGGCGGGGAATATCGTGGACGTCTACGAGTATGTGGCGGAAGAAGATGAAGAAGGCACAGAGGTCTGCTCCGCAAAGCTCATACAAAGTTCCATGACGGTTTACGACGTCCTGAATCGGAGTATGGAATCGCTAGCCGCCCTGGACGAACAGCTGGAGGCTTTGGCGGAGGGTGAGACGGCCAATCTGGACTTCGTCCCCTGCTACGTCGTCTTCCGTTGCACGGAAGCGGAAGCGCAGGAGCTGATCCGGCTGGAAAACACGAAGGCTATGCACCTCGTCCTGCGGAAAACGGGAGGGTGAGTATGAGCATCATCGCCATATGGGGACCGCCCAACAGCGGCAAGACGACCCTCGCCATAGATCTGGCCTTTGCCCTTGCGGGGAACGGAAGCTCCGTTTGCCTGATATCCCCGGAGCCGTACAGCGAGCTGGGGGCAATGCTGGAGCAAAGCATCCGGCCCGAACACTCCCTGACAGCGGCGCAGAAGAACGCAGGCCCACCGGAGCGTATCGCCGTGCGTGTGGGAGATGGCCTTTTCCTCCTGGCAGCAGCCTCGGACGCCGACGCTTTTGCGGAAGACCTAGGCGGCGACAGCGCCAGAAATGTGCTGGAACGAGCGGCGGAAGCCTTTGATGCGGTGCTGGTGGATTGCCCCGCCGCCACGGACAACGCCGTTTCCGCCTGGGGCCTGCAGCTCTCGGAATCGGTCCTGATCCTCTCCGGCTGCCGTAGCGCCTCGGCCCTGTGGTTCAGTGCCTACCGCCGGGTGATCGGGACCCTGGGTGCAAAGGGCATCCCCGTCTGCCTGGAAGCGGGCGGGAGCTTCCATTACAAGGGGCTTTTGCAGATGATCAACATGACCCCCGCCGTATGGGTGCCATACGTTCCGGGCGCCGAGGAAATCCAGGTGGAACGGAAGACGCTTTACGGCGTCGGCGGAAGAAGCGGTAAAGCCTATACGTCGGCAATCGACGCCCTGTGCGAGCTTATTACGGAGGGAGGAAATGTGCTGTGAGCATCTCCGGTTATGAATTCCTGTCCATCGTGCAGGTACGGGACAAGGATGCGGCAGCGCCCATGGATTTCGGCGCGGACTATGTGGCGGTACTGGAGGCCGTGCGCAGCGCCATCGCACAGAACCACGCACAGGAGCTGGCCGCGGCGCTGGACGACGAAAGCGCCGCACAGGTCTTGCAAGGCCTCATCATGAAATACACCACCGATGCGCTGGCCGGTCAGGACTATGACCGGCAGGAGCTGGCCGAGCGGGTCTTTCAGGACATGGCGGGCCTGGGCATCCTTACCCCCTATCTTTACGATCCCGCAGTAGAGGAAATCAACATCAACGGCTATGCCAACATTGAGATCATCTACGCAGACCGGACGGAGTTTCTCCACGGAAGCCAAGCCTTTCCCTCGCCGGAAACGGCCCTGGACATCGTCAAAAGAATGCTGCGCATGGGCGGGGTGCTTCTGGACGCGCAGACGCCAAGGGCGGAGAGCTATATCGGTTCCGGGACCCGCGTGGCAGCTATGATCCCGCCTCTGGTCCCCAGGGAGAGCGGCGTCAACGTCTCGATACGAAAGCAGAACAGAAGCCGCATCACCCGCCGGCAGCTCATTGACGCCGCCTCCGCCACGGAGGATATGCTGGAGTTCCTGACCCTCTGCCTATGCTACGGCGTTTCGGTGGGCGTAGCCGGAAGCACCGGCTCCGGCAAGAGCACCCTGATGGCCTATCTGCTCAACGAGTACATCCAGCGGAACGATGATATGAACAACCGGGTATATATCATCGAGGATTCCCGCGAGCTGAATCTGCTGGACTACGACGAGAGTCATGACCGGCCGGCAAGGGTGATCTACACCACCACCAAGGGGCCTCCGAATCCCGTTACCATGCTGGACCTGACGGTGGCCTCTCTGCGCTTCCATCCGCAGCTTATCGTACCCGCCGAGGTGCGGGACGGCGCGGCCTACGAAGCGGCGGTAGCCGGACAGACCGGGCACACCATCCTCACCAGCTTCCATGCGGACGGCGCAAAGGACGGATATAAGCGGCTGGTCTCCATGTGCCACACAGCGGGGACCCGGTTGAGTGACCGCCAGCTGCTGGAGCTCTGCATCGGCTCCTGGCCCATCGTCGTGTTTATGAAGCAGCTCAAGGACGGGAGCCGGAAGATCATGGAGATCTTCGAAGCCACCGGCGTAGACCCGGAAGGGCAGCTCCTGGGGCAGACGCTCTATGAATTCCAGGTAAGCGGTACAGACCGGACCGGAGAGGGGCAGATCACCGGCGTTCGCGGCAAGCATCTGCGGGTTAACGTCATCACGGGAGAATTGGAAAAGCGGCTCCGGGATAACGGGGCTCCTGAGAAGACGCTGAAAAGGCTGTTTCACGGAAAAAGCTCCGTCAAAAAGGAGGCACCGTAGGATGCTTTTGTATTTCCTCATTTTCCTCCTGCTGACTGCGGGCGGGTTTTCTTTATTGGGCATAAGCGGAAAGTCAGGCAAGGATGGGAAGAACCGGCGAAGATATCGGACCCAGGGAAAGCTGGAAGAAAAGCTGGCGCGGCTTCTTGGCCGCGCGAGAAGCCTGATCCGTGGAAGCAAGCTGCCGCCGCCCGTTTACGCCCTTATGACGGCGGGCTGCGCCATCGGCGGTTTCCTCGCCGGGAAGTTCATCTACGGCTCCACCCTGATCGCCGTTGCCCTTGGCGTCACGCTCCTTCTGGCGCCGCTCCTGTGGCTGAGCTTCCGGGAAACGAGCTCCCGCAGTACGGAAATGGACCGCCTGGCGTCCAGCATGATGATCCTTTCCAACTCCTATCTTATTACGGAAGACTTCTTGACCTCCGTGAAGGAAAACCTGGAGGTGCTGGAAGCTCCTGAACCGTTCAGAGACTTCTATACCTATGCGTCGTATATGGACTCCAACCTGCGGACAGGCCTCCAGCGCATGGATCAGAGGGTGGGGAATTCCTATTTCTCCCAGTGGGTGGACGCCCTCATCATGGCCCAGGAGGATCGGTCCTTAAAGTATGTGACGGTCTCTGTCGTCCAGAGCCTCAACGATGCGCTGCAGGTCCAGCGGGAATCTGACGCCGCCATGTACGCGGTCTGGCGGGATTACTTCCTGGTCCTGATTCTCATTTTCTCAACGCCCCTGGTATTCCGCCTGCTGCTGGCCGACGCCCATGCCGCCATGACCGGCACGCTGATCGGCCAAAGCCTTCTCCTTCTGCTCTTGGCGGCGGTGGTGTTCTCCGTTTTCCGGGCGTTGAAGATCAACCGGCCTCTGGTCATGTGACGGAGGTGACGGGAGCGAATGATTGCAATATATGCCCTGGCTGCGCTGCTGCTGGGCATGGGATTCTGGTGGATCGCCTCCGCCAGATTATTCCATGACATGTCCTTTCTTGGACGCAGAAACCTCAGACAGCTAAACAAATGGCAGCGGCAGGAAAAGGATCTATGGGCATCCGACCTTATGGAGAAGCTCACGGGCCTTGTCTGCCGCTTTGTCTATTTGGAGGAAAACGCTAAAAGAAAGCTGGAGCTCCAGCTGGACCGGGCGGGGATCGCAGCCACTGCGGAACAGTTCACCGCCCGGAAGATCCTGATCCTCGCATTCGGGGCGGCGGGACTCATTTCCTGCGCTTTGTCACGGTTCTGGCTGGGGATCATTCTGGTCGGCCTCCTGACGCTGATGCTGGTGATGAAGCAGAGGGAAGACCTTACAAAAAAGCTGGAAGCGAAGGACGCGGCGATCTCCGGGGAGATGCCGCGTTTTGTACGTACTATCTGCCGAAGCCTTCGCACCAATCGGGATATCCTGGCTGCGCTCCATTCCTACCGAAAGGTGGCGGGGACGGCCCTGGGAGAAGAATTGGATATCCTGATCTCCTCCCTGCGCACCGGCAGCGTTATTCCATCCCTGGAGCAATTCCAGCGGCGCGTGGGCAGCGACGACGCCTTTCGCCTCTGCTCCACCCTCATTGAGATCGAAAGAGGCGTCGATCAGACGGCCACGCTGGACTATCTGGCTGACGATATGGCCCGCAGCGCCAGACTGGAAATGCAGAAGCAGCTTTCCACCCGACCGGCGGCTATGCGCCTCACCTATCTGCCCGCGGTGGCGGTGTGCGTGATCCTCATTCTCTATGTACTCGTTGTGTTCGTCATGAACCAAGTAGATACCCTGTTTTAATTCAGAAAGGAGAAATGTGAATTGAAAAACCTGCTCGAAACCATCCGTAAGAAGGCCCATGACGCCGGAACCCGCGTTCGGAATCTGCTGCATGACTGCAAGGGGGATATCGCCGTGTCCACCATCGGCGGGATCATCATCACCGTTGTGATCATCGGCCTGCTGGTCCTGGCGATCAACGCCTTCTTCCCCGGCTTCTTTACCAACATGTTCACCAGCATGAGTTCCAAGCTCAACGCCAACTGGTAAAAGGAGGGCATGGCGGTGACCGAAAGAATTCACAGGCTGATGCGCTCCCGGAGAGGCGATGCGGCGATAGAGTTCATCATGGTTGCCGCCATGCTGCTCCTGACCTTTGCCATGCTCATCTCCGCCCTGGTCTATGTCGTCCAGGTGTATAACGCCAGCTATATCACAAGGCGGGTGGTGCGGTATATCGAAACCACCGGCGAATACAACGAGTATATGGTTCGTGACCTCGTGAATGAGCTTGGCGGCAGCGCCTTGGAGGACATCACAGTGGAGATCGACGCCTCCTATGTCCAGGGCAAAAAGATCCAGCTCCGAAGCCCCTTTCGAATTACCCTGAAGGCGGGATACTCGGTGAACATTGCCCAGTTCGGGCGAAACGCCGTTACCGTAAGACTGCCGATCAAAATCTCGCTGAAAGGGCGGTCGGAGGTGTTCTGGAAATGAAGCGCCTGCTGAAAAACAAGAGGGGCAGTTCTTCGCTTCTTTTTTTCGGCCTCCTGTTCCTGCTCCTGGTCCTCTGCATCCTGATCGTGGAAATGGGCGGCGTCATGGAGAACTACGATTACGCCATGTCCGTCCTCCAGCGGTCCGCCAACAGCGCGGTGGAGGCGAGCATGGCGGATGAGTATCGGGCCGATCATATCCTCCGCCTGAATGTGGAGGAAGCGAAGACCGCTTTTCGCGTTTTCGCGGCGGAGGATATGCCGGACCGTTACGATCTTCGCATCCAAACCGTCTCCGGGACGGCCTCTCCACCGTCCTTCCGGGCGGCGGGGAGCCTGACATTACCGACCCTGTTCTCCCAGTTCGGCTTCCGCGACGTCACCGTCCGGTTCACCGTGGAAGCCACGAACTTCGCGGTGGACGGCAGATGATCCTCCTTCATTATGCCGTCAACGCCGCCGTGCTGGCATACGGCGGCATCCGGGATCACCGCAGCCGGATGATCCCCGATTCGGTTCCCCTCATTCTCCTGCTTACCGGCCTTGTCTTCGGGAAGACGCTTCTTCTCAGCACCGGAATGCTGATCCTCACCGCCGCTGTGTTCCTCCTTCTGGACAAGCTCACGGACGGCGGCTCTCCGGGCGGGGATTTCAAGCTTCTCTGTGCCCTGGCCTTTTCCAGCAGCGTGCCCGTATTCCTGGGCACGCTGCTGGTATCTTCCCTGGGGGCCTTGCTGGTATGCAAGCTGAAAAAGACCGGGCTGAAAGAGCATATACCCTGGTGCGCCTTCGTCGCACCGGGGTATATCCTTTCGGCTCCGGCCATCTATCTCATTCTCTGTTCTACAGGAGGTTTTACAAAGTGAAACACATCCTCACAACTCTTTTTGTGGTGATCCTGGCGCTGTCGATCCTTTCCGCGACCAGCGCGATGGCGGCCCAGGAGACGACCCCCGCAATCAGAGTCAACGGCACGCTGGTGGAATTCCCGGACGCGAAGCCGTATATCGATGCGCAGAACCGAACCGTCGCTCCCGTCCGATTCATCGGTGAGGCGCTGGGGGCGGAAGTCTCCTGGGATAACGCCAGGCGTACCGCCGTCCTTCGGAGGGATAAAACCCGTGTCGAGATACCCATCGACAGCCGCAGGATCACGGTTGTCCGCGACGGGATCAGCGAGGCGGTCATCATGGATACCACTGCGGTCATTTATGAAGACCGGACGTATGTTCCCGTCCGCTATGTCGCGGAAGCCCTGGGCGCGTATGTGGATTACTCCAATGTGTATAAGACGGTCAGCGTCTACGACGACGTTCTCACGAGGGAGCAAATTTCCGAGCTGATGTCGCTTCCCTATACGAAGCCGAAGTCTGCCCTTGGCTATGAAGAAGCGAAGAAGCGGTACGATGCCGAGACGCTGGCCTTCTACTATGGCACTGACCGGGACAGCTTCCAGATCTACGCCAACGCCAGGGAGCATCTCTACCACATGACGAGGGAAGCCAGCGTGGACGAATACTATGACGATGTCGTAAGTGCCGCGGTCAGCGCGGTCAGCTACGATTCCGAAACCCTGTCGGTGCGCTTCCTGGCGGATACGTCCTGCATTTACCAGTCCGACAGCATGGACCGGCTGACCTGCGCGGTACGGGGGATCGCCGTCGCTGAACTGAAGACCGGCCCGACGGAGCTTCCCGCGAGTGAAACGGCGCTCCTCTGCGCCCTGGGCTTTTCGAGGCTGGAAATCGGCATGATGTACGTTCCCGTGGACATCCACATGAACGCCAGCGCCGGAAGCGCGATCTCCGTTCACACCGTCGCTCCCGCAGGAGATCAGTATTGAGTCCGGAAGGAGGATAGATATGCTTATGAATAGAAGAATACTTCGCGTCCTTCGGGCGGTCTGCACGGCGGTCCTTCTGGTCACGGCGCTTTCCCTTTCCGCTTTTGCCGAGGGAGAGAGCATCGAGGATCAGATGGCAGCAAACAGCGCCGCGTGGTGGGTGGCTTACAATGCGGGGGATACGGAAACCTGCGAAAAACTCCATCAGGCGAATGTGGAGCTGGCGGCACAGGCGGCAGGCGAGACAGGCAGCGCGACCTTCGACAGCTCCAGCGGCACCTGGGACATCACCACCTCCGAGGGCGGCAGGATTGCTTCCGTTTCCGAAGGCCAGGATGGGAAAAACGAAACCATCACCTATACGTCGCAGACGGAGGGAAGCATCCATGCGGCGTCCGCCCAGACCTATACCGATGAAGCGATTGCGGCGTATATGCAGCACGGCGGAACAACCGATGGCCTGATCACCTCCTACAATAACGCGGCGAACAGCATGTCCGTCGTTGACCGCTTCGGCTCGGAAACGGCCAGGACCAGCGCGGACAGCGAGGTGGCAGTGGTGAAAGCGGTCCTGGGCCTTTCAGACGCGGAGGCCGACCAGCTGAAAACAGACCTGGAAGCGAGCAAACAGGAGTATGAGTCGGCGCACGCGGCATATAAGGCGGCGGTAGCCGCCGGGGACGAGGAAGGCGCGGCAGAGGCGAAAAATCGGATGGACGCTGCCCACGCAGAAGCGGAAGGAATCCGAAGCGCATATAACTACACCGGCGACTCGAACAGCTACGAGGACGGCGGATATTACTACGGCGGCGAAGCGGATATCCCTTCTGACGGAGGAAATGGCGGCGGCTTCTATATCATCGACAACCCGGCCTTTTTTGTAATCACTCCCAGCGCAACCAGGGGAGGCACGATCTCCCCCGACACTGCGGTGGCCGTGACTGGCGGAGGATACGCAGCTTTCTCCATGCAGGCGGATTCCGGCTATAAGCTGGACAAAGTCCTGGTGGACGGCAGCGACGTGGGGAGCGTGACGAGCTACACCTTTACGAATGTGCGGTCTTCCCACACGATCCAGGCGGTGTTCGTAAAGAACTCCTATTCTATCACCGCGTCTGCAAGCGAAGGCGGCAGTATCACCCCGTCCGGTAACCAGTCTGTCTCTTTCCGTGACGATGCTTCTTTCAGCATCATGCCCGATGAGGGGTATCACGTCAGCAGAGTCCTGGTGGATGGCATCAGCGTGGGCGAGATCGCAGACTACACCTTCCGAAATGTGACGGAGGATCATACGATCCGGGCGGAATTTGAAAAGGACGGCTTCACCATCACCGCCAGCGCCGGGAACGGCGGCAGCATCAGCCCTTCCGGGAATACCACCGTGTACTACGGGGACAGTCAGACCTATACCATCCGCCCCATGGACGGATATGAGGTGTCCGCCGTGACGGTGGACGGCCAGAACAAGGGCCGCATCACCGGCTATACCTTCAGCAACGTGCGGGAGCCTCATTCCATTTCCGTGACCTTTCGGGTCATTCCCAGGGTCGAGATCGATGACTTCCTGGTGACGGACAGCATGGGCGTTTCCCTGGCCGGCAGGACGATCAAGAGCGGCTATGGCATCATGGTCAAAGTCCCCGTGACCGCGGACGGCATCGTGGAGATCGGCGCGGAACTGACCTACAATTTCGAAAACGGGAATAAAACCGTCGACCTGGTTTACCAGGGCGCGGCCTATGTGCTGCCCGTGAACAGCATGAGCCCCACCGGAAGCCGGGTCGTGTATATCCCCGTGGAGGCTGCCGACGGGACCTATACCCTCAAGGTAACCGTGACAGGACTGACGGAGGAAGGAGATTATATCACACAGAGCTCCACGGCAACGGTTACGGTCCTCGGCAATATGTATGAGGACGATTTCACCGGCGACCGATGAGGCGGCAATCGGGGGCCCGTTGCGGGCCCCCGATCAATGAGAGAAGGAGGATAGGTATTGGCGCTGCAAAAGGAATGGCTGGAGTTCCTGCGGGAGCAGTATCCGAAGGGTTCAAGAATCAGGCTCCAGAGCATGGGCAAGGACGATCCGAATCCACTGGAAGCGGGAAGTCAGGGGACCTTGCAATACATCGACGACGTCGGCACATTCCATGTTCAGTGGGATAACGGACGAACCCTGGGCGTGGTCGTCGGGCAGGACCGTTTCTCGGTCCTGCCGCCGAAACTCCAGACGCTCAAGCTGTATATGCCCCTGACTGCCGATCTCTGCGAGTACAACGAATTCGGCGACCTGGACGACAGCTTGGGAATGGAGCTGAAAGGGCGTGACCTGACAGGATACGCCGACCTGATCCTGGCCGCGCTGGAACGGGAACGGCTGCCTGAGGAAGCGGAACGGGGAATCATGAACTGGTATCACGAGGACGACAGCGTGGACCGCAAGGTCCGTTCCGTGATCTTTACGGCAGAGGAAAGAAACGGGCAGCTGTGGGGCGTGGCCGTATGCAGAGTGGCGGGAGAGCTGGAGCCGGAGGAGCTGCGGAAGCTCAAGGACTATATCTCCGGGCAGGCGTCCGACGGCTGGGGCGAAGGCTTTGAGCAGAGGGAACTCCATACGGACGGCGGAGAGATGTACGTCCACCTTTGGAGCTTCAGCGAATGGAGCATCGAGACGGAGCAGGAGCGTTTCGGCCCGAAGCTGGCGGACGGGCTGCCGGAGCTGTGCTGGTCCACGCTTCCCGGCAGTGGGGAGCTCATCTGCATCAAGCGCGGAGAAAGCAGCTATTACCCGTCAGACTGGAACACGGACGATCCCGTTCGCAACCGGGAAACGGCGGACTACGCAAACGAGCGCCGGGGCGTCACTAAGGCCCAGGAAAAAGCCATGCTCACCGGCTCTATGGCCGGGTGGGATGTTCCCGGCGCAGACCCCGGCTTCTATGAAAAGCAGAAGGAGATGGGAGGGATGGAGCTTGGGTGAGCCGATGCTCGAGGTTTACCTTGCCCATCAGGATTCCGGCCTCAACGAGTCTTATGCGAGGCTTCAGCTTCCTGCCAGCCATTATGTCCTCCGGGATGCTCTGGAGAAAGCGCAGCTGGAGCCCACCGACGAAATGCTGGTCGGGGTCATGCACTGCTATGCGTTCCCCTATCTGGAGCAGTATCTGGAGGATGTGAAGGACCTCATGCTCCTGAATGCGCTGGCAGCGAGGCTATCGGAGATGGAACCCTGGCAAAAGGACGCTTTCGAGGGCCTCCTTTTGATGGAAGCTGAAAAGCAAGACCTCATCGCCCTGCCCCGTCTCTATGATCTCGCGGCGAATGCGGACAAATGCGTGGTCCTCTACGCTGCAACGAATGACAGGGAGCTGGGCGAGTTTTATACGGAGAACGACTTCCTGCCGGAGCTGGCGGAGGTGCCGGATTCCGTCATGGAGATCCTGGACTATGAGAAGATCGGGCGGAAAATGCGGATCGGAGAAGGCGGGGTTTTCCTCCGCCACGGAAGTGGCTATGTGACACAGGTGGAAGAAATAACCCAGGCGTTCAGCTCCTTGGATTTGGAACTGAAGGCCCCGGATTACGCAGCTCTGCTGGAGGTCTCTGTGCCGGATACCGAGCGGTCTGAGATGCTCTCCCTGCCCAGTGAGAAACCTGAGTTAAATGCCGTGCTGGATCGTCTGGAGGCGAACGGTTGGCAGAAAGCAGTCTGGCGCTGCGCGGATTGCCGTATCCCGGCTTTGGCGGATACGTTCAGCCTGTCGGACAACATGGCGATCATGAATTATGCGGCCAGAATGCTTTCAGAGCTTTCGCAGGAGGACGCCCGCAAGCTGAAAAGCCTGGTCAGGGTCACGGAGGTCGGAGATCTGGAGGCTGCAGTCAGCCTGATGGAGTCTTTGGACGATTACCAGATCCGGGATAGTTCTTCAACGCGGGAGCTTGCAAAGCGTTTTCTATCAGCCAGCATGAGCGAGGATGAGATCGATCTGCTGCTTCCGCATCTGAACTGCGGCAGCTATTGCACGGCCATGGCAGAGCAAATAGGCGCAGTATTGACGCCTTACGGTTTGGTGGAGCGATGGGACGGGCTGCCCGTGATCCGGGAAGCCGATTTTCAGAGCCGGCAGGAATCTGACGGGATGAGTATGGAGCTTTAGGCGACAAGCCGAAGAATAATAAAGGTGGGCCGTTTTCCCGAAAAGGAGGACGGCCTCCTTTTGCCCTTCTTTTCGGGAAGCGGCCCGGAAAGGAGATCAAATGCAGGATGAAGTACTGCTGCAGTACCTGAAAACGACCTGCGCGGGCAGGGAGTGCCTCCGCAGCGGGAAAAGCCTCCAAAACGCATTCCATCTCAGCGGAAACGAACTCAGGAGAAGGATTCACCGGCTCCGCTGCCGGGGCCTGCCCATCGCCGCCAACCGGGACGGGTATTTCTACGCGGAAACGGCGGGCGAGCTTTACGCTACCATCCGGCAGCTGGAAAAGCTGCGCAAAGGTGTGGAAGCCGCGATTCGGGGCTTGGAGACTGCGATGGACAAGTACGGTGCGGCGGAGGATTCCCGGTGAACAGCTTTATTCCCTGGATCGGCAGCAAGAGGCTCCTTCGCTCCCAGATCGTATCCATGTTCCCCAACTATTTCACGAAGTATATCGAGGTCTTCGGCGGCGGGGGCTGGATACTCTTTTTCAAAAGACCCGGCAAAGAGCTAGAGGTCTATAACGACCTGAACGGGCTCCTGGTGAACCTCTTCCGCTGTGTGCGGGATAAGCCCGACGAGCTGATGAACGAGCTGAGATATGTTCTCAATTCCAGAATCGAGTTCAATCGGGCGGTGGCGACCCTTGCTCGGCGCGGGAACAAAAATGCGGTGCAGAAAGCCGCTCTGTACTACCAGATCATCCGCCACTCGTATAACGCTACCCTGACCAGCTTCGGCGGCAGGCCCCATGACCTTTGGTCGGACTATCCCATCATCGAGAAAGCCAGCCGCCGACTCAAGGATGTGCTGATCGAGTATCAGGACTTCGAAAAGCTCATTCACAGTTACGACAGTGAAACGAGCTTTTTCTACTGCGACCCGCCGTACCACAATACGGAGGGCTACTACAAGAATCTCGGAGAAAAGGGTTTCGTCGAGATGGATCACCTTCGTTTGCAGGACACGCTCCTGAAGATCAAGGGCAAATTCATGCTCTCGTATAACGACGACCGATTCATCCGGGAGCTCTACAATGAGCAGGGAATCTACATCGTGAGTACGGACCGGGCGCATACGATGCGGAACAGGATCGATCCGAACAGCCGGTTCCCGGAGCTCATCATCACCAACTACGATCCCTATGAGCGGGCACAGCAGTTATCCCTATTCAGTACAGAGGAGGAAGAAGAAAGATGAACACGGAATACGAAACCAAAACGGAGCTGCAGAAAACCCTGCTGGCAGCCCTGAAGGACAGCGGCTTTCAGGTGGGAGAGCGCATCGAGGTCCGGGCGCTGGAAAGCGTCGTGGTGGTCGTGAAGGAGAAGATGAACGCTTCGGAGCTGGTTTCGGCGGTCTGCCAGCTCGAACAGTTCCGGGGCGACCTGGAGGAACAGCTTATGAGCAGATGCGAACGCTGCACCGGCTGTGAAAGCGAATGTGCTTACGGCGCGTTGGACTTCGCCGTGGATATCTCGCTGCCGCAGGAGCTTCGGGAGCTGGCCGGGATCTCTCCTCACGCCCCGGTCCATGTGGAATCCTTTGGGGACGGGGAGATCACATTCAGCGCAAACCGCGATGAGCCCGGCCTTTGGGATATCCCTCCGGCGATCATGTCCGAATACCTGGCCAGAGGCATCTGCCCCGCTTCTCTGGAGGCGCTGATGAATTCGGGGAAAACGGTCTATGGGGAATGAGCGAGTCCCCCTCTACCGGGGTTCCCGCGAAGAAGCGGAGCAGTACGGCGACGCGGATCGGTGGGATCGGAGCTTCCGTGAAAACATCTGCTGCGCCGGGGACATTGAACGGTCGATCCGCAGCGGCGGAGAGGCTGATCTCGTTTTGGAGAGATACGGCCTGAATCGGACCATGTACGTTCTGGCGCATTCCGTCAAGACATCTGACCCTGGCATCGCTTTCAGCGAAAGCTGTAGAAATTGGAGCGCAGAGGTAAGGACCCGTTCAGACCGTAAGTACGGCAGGTACTTCCGGGTCGATGCACGTCCCCGGGATCTGGAGGCATTCATCGAAAAAGTGCAGGCGGCATTCCACGACCTCGGCCTGTTCGACCGGGAGTACTGCGACCCCGGCCTTTGGGATGCGGATTTGGTCGGGAGAGTCCTCGTGCTGTCTCCCGATTCCCTGAAAGAAGAAGCCTGGACGGAAACAAACCAGCTTTGGCTGGCAAGCGGCGGCTTCGGCTGCCGGCCCAACGCCAGGGGAAGGGCGGTGTACGCCGTCTGCCTGGGGGATGGGGAGGAAGCCCGCTGGAATCGCTCGGATTTCCTCGGTGTTCTGGATGAGCGGTATCTGCCGGATTGGGCCAGGCAGAAGCTGGACAAGCTGCGCCTGCGGGAACAAAAACCTGTGGAATCGCAGACGATGAGCGGTATGGAAATGTGCTGATATCGGACTGAAAAGCAGAGAGGTGAAGGAAAAATGAGCAGCGCAAAATCGACAGCACAGAAGAAGGCCCAGGCGGAGCAGGAAGCGCGGGAGCAGCCAAATCCCGCAAAGCAGAACGCCCCTGCACAGAGGGAGAAGCCCTTGCCCACGAAGATCACCGTGCGGGCGTTCCCCAATTCCCGTGAGGGCAATGTGCTGGCCGGGCTCACCTTTGACATCAACGGCTGCTTCGCCATCCGCGGCGCGAAGCTGGTACGGGGGAAAAACGGAGCTTTCGTGTCCATGCCCCAGCGCAAAATGGGGGACGGTTATCAGGAAGTCGTGTTCCCCATCACCAAGGAGATGCGGGACATGATTAACAATATGGCAGTCTCCGCGTACAAGCTGGCGATGACGGAGATGACGAAGAAAATGGAACAGACGCAGGCCGCCAGTCCGGCTGCGCCTGCTCCTGCCAGCCAGGAAATGGAAATGCAATAGGAGGAAATCATGAAGAAAAGAATCGTCATGCGCTTTTTCGCCCTGATCGCCGCCCTGACGCTGCTGCTGGCGCTCCCCGCTTTCGCAGCTGGGACCGGCGACGTCTCCGGCGCGGTGGAAAGCACCTGGACCACAGCTGCGGGTCAGCTGAAGACCATCGTGAACAATGTGGTGTTTCCCGCCCTGGACGCGATCCTGGCAGTTTTCTTTTTCGTCAAAGTCGGGACGGCCTATTTCGATTACCGCAAGCACGGACAGTTCGAGTGGGCTCCGCCCGCGATCCTGTTGGCCTGCCTCATCTTCACCTTGACCGCTCCCGCCTATATTTGGGGCATCGTGGGACTGTGAGGAAGTTATGACCTTTTTCGAGACAGAACTGCGGAAGGTCGTCGGGGCGGTCTGCCGAAACGCCAAATACATCGGGAGGGCTGCCTATGTGGATTTGAACGGGGACGTTTGCGCCAAGTTCGAGTTCGTCACCTGCGGGCACGCCGACCAGTACGAAGCCCTGAAAGCCACCGTCCTGAGCCGTAGAAGCGGCGTGGTCGACAGTGAAACGGTCCGTTTCAGGGACGTCTTTCGGAATCAGCAGAGCTATGCCTGGACGTATCAGGGGCAGACGGAATGGTACGGACCGAAGCCCTCCAAGGCGGATTACGACGCCCTAATCAGGGCGGTCAGCGATTACCTCAGTCTGTTCGAGCAGCATTTGTCGGAGCCGGAGCAGGGCATGAACATGAGCATGTAGGAGGTGGACCGTGTTTATATGGACCTTCGCTGTGCCCGCCGTGCTGAACGAGCTGCTGAACTGGCTCTATGCGCAGATCGTCGGCTTCCTCGGCAACTTCTTCGAGCAGATGGGCAACATGGGCGTGGAGCTCCTGGAGCTTCCCTGGGTGCAGGGGATCACCCGTTTTTTCTCCCGCCTAGGATGGGCGCTTTTCGGCGTGAGCCTTGTGGTTTCCGTTTTTGAAAGCGCCCTGGAATACAACTCTGGCAGAGGGAACCTGCGGCAGACGGCGCTCAATTGGCTGAAGGGCTTGCTTGCTGTAAGCCTTTTCACCACCGTTCCGGTTCGGCTCTACACGCTCTCCGTGTCCCTGCAGGGGACCATCTGCCAGGCGCTCACGAATTACGGCACTATCGGCGACGCGGCAACGGCGGCGATCTCGCAGCTCAGCGCCATTGAGAATCTGGCGGACCTGGGTAATCAGCCATTCATGAATTCCAATCTGCTTCACGATCCCCTCATGGTCGTCTTCTGTGTGATCATGATGGCCTACGCCGTGATCAAGGTGTTCTTCGCCAATCTCAAACGGGGCGGCATCCTTCTCGTTCAGATTTCGGTGGGGTCCCTGTATATGTTCAGTATTGCAAGGGGCTATGCCGACGGGTTCTATCAGTGGATGAAGCAGGTGATCGGCCTATGCCTCACGGCCTTTCTGCAGGCAACCATCCTGACGGCGGGACTGATGGTATTCCGGGATCACTATCTCCTGGGGCTGGGGTTGATGCTTTCCGCGGGAGAGGTGCCCAGAATCGCCGGCGCCTTCGGCTTGGATACGACAACCAAAGCGAACATCATGTCCGCCGTTTACACGGCCCAGGCAGCGGTGAACACCACCCGAACCGTAGTTCAGGCGGTGGCAAAGTAAGTTACTATCAGGAGGTATAATGAAACTCATTTATGTGGCCTCTCCCTATGACGGGGACGTAGAGGCCAATTTGGAATATGCAGAGGATGCGTGCCGCTTTGTTGTGAACAGCGGACACGCTTTTTTCGCGCCCCATCTCCTTTATCCCTGGATTTTGGGGGAGAGGCTCTATGTGGAGCGGCAGCTCGGCATAGACCTGGCCCTTGCCGTGCTTCCCAAGTGCGATGAAATATGGGCATTCGGCGTCGTGATCACCGAAGGAATGCGCAGATCCCTGGATGAAGCGACAAGACTTGGCATTCCTGTCAAGCACTTCGTCGTATTTCAGCAAAAAGGCAAGTGGCCGGATCTGATTCAGCCATCTATGAAAAAGGAGATATAACGGAGAGCCCCGCAATCACGTTGGGCAGTCTGTTCGACGGGATCGGCGGTTTCCCGCTGGCAGCGGTCCGCTGCGGGATCGTTCCCCTATGGGCCAGCGAAATCGAGGCCTTTCCCATCGAAGTCACGAAAAAACGTTTCCCCGACATGGTTCATGTGGGGGACATCACAAAGCTGGACGGGGCGCTGCTTCCCAAGGTGGATATCATCTGCGGCGGCAGCCCCTGCCAGGATCTATCCGTGGCCGGAGCGCGCCGGGGCCTTTCCGGTGAACGCTCCGGCCTTTTTATGGAACAGGTCCGCATCACGAAGGAGATGAGAAATGCAGACATTCGAAGCGGATGGCCAGATCAGTATGTTCAGCCAAGATTCCTGTGCTGGGAAAACGTCCCCGGAGCCTTTTCCAGCGGAGAGCCAGCGGGAGAGGATTTCCGGATCGTCCTCGAAGAAATCGTGGGCATCAAGTGCCGTGGTGTATCAATTCCTCGACCTGACACCGGGCAATGGAAATCTGCTGGGGGAATCGTATTGGGAGGATCGTTCTCCCTGGCTTGGCGGGTCTTCGACGCTCAATACTGGGGAGTCCCCCAAAGACGCCGTAGAATCTTCCTTGTCGCAGATTTTGCAGCCCGATCCGCCCTTAAGATACTATTTGAGCAGGAAAGCATGCTTGGGGATCCTGCGGCGGGCTGCGGAACGAGGGAAGGAGCTGCCGACCAAACTCAGGGAGGCGCTGATGATGCAAGCGGGACAGATGCCGTTCCGAAAGAGCCTGAAGAAACCGATTGCTTTCGCCGCAAATCAGAGAGATGAAGTAAGGGACCTTCGGGACGTGGCGGGAGCCCTGGCCGCCCAGCCGGGAATGAAACAGCAGACCTTCATTGCGGAAAGAAAAGCCGCCTGCGCGGGCTTCTGCGCAGGCGCTTCCCCTTCCGCAGGCGGGATCGGTTATACGGAAGAAGGTTCCCCGACCCTGAAAGCGTCGGAGAGCGGAACGAATATGGTGCCCGCGATCCTATGCCTGAACGATCAGGGCGGCGAGCGGATCAATCTGGCTGCGGACTGCGCCGGTACGCTTCGAGCCCAGGAGCATGGGCATCAGCCCCTGGTGCTGGCCACCCAGCAGGGCGGGGCGGAAATCGGCGAGGGCGTCTGTCCGACCATCACCGCTGCGGCAGGGATGAGCGGCAACAATCAGCCGGTCCTCTTTGAGAATCACGGCATCGACTGCCGGTATTCCGGCCCCAGCGAGGTGGCGCCGACTATGACGGCAAGATATGGGACCGGAGGCAACAACACGCCCCTCGTCGGCCAGGAGGCGGATGCCTACTGCATCACCGGCAACGCCATTGACCGCCAGCCTCAAAACGGCGGCAACGGCATCGGCTATCAGTCGAATCTGGCCTATACGCTGACGGCGACAGACCACCACGCCGTTTTTGCGCGGCAACGAATAGACAGGTTCCAGGAGGATACCGTAGCCTCCGCCGAAAGCGCCCGCCAGGGAAAGGACGCGACCGATGTCGTATTGCAGAAAACGGCGGATGAGCGAGAGCAAACGCCCAGGCTCATCCGCCGGCTTACGCCCTTGGAATGCGAACGGCTGCAGGGATTTCCCGATGGGTGGACGGATATTCCCGGCGCATCGGACTCCGCCAGGTACAAGGCGCTGGGAAACAGTGTAGCCATCCCCTGTGTGGAATACCTCATGCGAGGGATCGCTTTGGCATTGAGGTCGGTATCCGGGATCAGATGAGATTCAGATAATCCCGTCTTCCGTCGACCACCGCGTAAACCGTGACGGTTTCACTTTCGTGGTCTACCTTGTAAAAAATAAGGTGCTTGTCGATGATCAGTACGCGGAACCCTCTGGCTCGGAGGGCGGCATACCTTGGAGGAGCCCCGCTGTCAGGAAAAACGGACAGATGCCGGATTCCCTCTTCCAGCTTGTCCAGCAGCGACAGCGCAGAATCAACGCTCCCGGTCACTTCCTGCCGATAGAAGACGATATCGCGTATCTGCTCATCTGCTTTTGCGGTCCGTAAAATCCGATACGCCACGGTCACTTCCTCGCCAGCAGCTCGGCCCGGAGGGAATCAAAGGTCTCCTGCATCGGCGCGACCCTCCCGCTACGGACGTCCTCTTCGGCTTCGCCCAGCATTTCCAGAAGCTCGATCTTTGCTTTCAGCTGCTGGTACTGTTCGTAACCCAGGGATACGGTATCCCCGCGTCCGTTCACCGTAATGATCACTGCCTCCCGCTCCTCACGGCACAGACGGGAAATCTCGCTGTACCTGCTGCGGAGATCCGCGGACGGGCGAATGCTTTCGGTCATAGATTGCATATTAGCACCTCCTTGCCGTAGTCATTATAGATTAGAATTTGCCTATTGTCAAGGCGGAATGCACCCTTGCCACGACGCAGGAAATGGCAGAATTGCCTTGTTCATTATGCTTCATTTTGCGGAAAATCTTTGTGGGTATTCGTAATAGCTTTATGCCGGGTGCTTCGGTATATTACCGTTACCATCGGAGAAAGGAGGAACCCCAATGGATGAAATCAAGATGAAAAATCTCTGCGCACAGATCCCGGAGCCCCTGCACAATCGGGTCCGCAAGGAACAGGAACTCAGCGGGAAAAACCTCAGCGACTATATGACCTGGCTCATCACCGAATTCTTTGACGAAGGGAGGACAACGACAATGGGAGATATGAGGACCCTGGCCGTCCAGGTACCCGCAGAGCTCTTCGAGCGGCTGGACAAATACCTTGCCGACCACAAGCTGAAAAAGAAGGCGTTCATCATCGACCTGATCACGCGGGCGCTGGAAGAAGATGAAGCCGACGCCGAGTAAGGAAACAGCCCGCCGCAGCCTGCCGCAGCTCGGCGGCGGGCTGTGCGCTTTGGAGGGAAAATGTACATCTATCCGGATAATCTGACGGCAAAGGCCAAGCTGTGGCTGTGGGAACTGCGGGATGTCGGCATCATCGGCGGCATCCTGCTTTTTGCCGTGTTCATTCTGGCGCGGAGCGGCTCCGCCATGCTCCTCATCTGCGCCGCGGTCTATGCTTTCCTGACGGTTCGGTTGGAGGATGCCAGCATTCTGGATTTCCTCTTCCGCGCAGCCAATTTCCTTTTCCTCCGGCAGCAGTATTTTGAATGGGAGGAATCGTGTGAATAAGAAAAGCAAGCCGAATCTGCGTCAAAGGCAGTCCACCCAGCAACTCATGGGGATCAAGCGGATCACAGAACACGGAGTGCTGACGCAAAAGGGAGAGCAGGTCTTCTACCTCGTCTCACCGGACAACCTCTCCGTTCTGTCCCCGGAAGGCGTTTTGGGCCGCATCCGCGCCCTGTCTGAGCTGCTGCATGGGATTAAGGACGTCGCGCTTCGGGCTCTGGATTCCAAGGAATCCTATGAACAGAACCAGACATGGTATCAGGAAAGAGCGGAGAAAGAGGCAAATCCCGCGCTGAGAGAACTTCTTCTGCGGGATCGGAAGCACCTGGACGAGATCCAGACAATGACTGCCTCGACCCGTGAGTTCCTGCTGGTCTGTTCTCTGGCTTGTGACAAGGGCGAAAACCCGGAAACGGAGATCGCGCGCAAGGCAAAGGCTATCGCCGACTATGGTTTTCGCGTCCGTGTCGCGGATGAAAGCGACGTGAAGCGCATCCTCTCCGTCTATTACCAGCAGGAATCGACGGCGGCAGACGAAACCGGCGAAAGGGAGGTGAAAACGGCACATGATGAATGACCAGGTGAAAATGGCGAAGCTGGCCTATGTTCCGCCGAAGAAGACTCGGAAGCACAGCGCACCGGAGGCCCCCAAAAGAACGGTGGAGAAGAAAAACAGAGAGAAGAAAAAGAAGGTCAAAGAAAGACCGGCGTCCAGGGACCAGACTGCCGCTGTGACGGAACGGGTCTACACGGATTTTCTGGACAGGATCGCTCCTGCGGCGGTGAAGTTCAATACCGATCACTATATCCTGGGCAGTTCCTACCGAAGCGTCTTTGCCATAAGGGGCTACCCGACCAGCACAGACGAGCTGGCGCTGCTCAGGCATCTCGGAGATAAGAGCGGCGTGACCCTCTCCGTCTATGTACGGGAGGTGACGCCTACGGAGGAAAACAGAATCCTCCACGACGCCGGCAACAAGAACCGCATGAATCGGGCCAGCTCCGGCGACCTGAAAGCCTCCGTCACAGCGGAGGCCAACTTGCAGGATATGGCGGCGCTGATCACGACGATCCACAGCAGCCGGGAACCGCTGACGCACTGCGCCGTCTTTGTGGAACTGACCGCCAAGGATCAGGAGAGCCTGCGGACGCTTCAAAACGAGGTCATGGCGGAACTGATCCGTGCAAAGATCAGCACGGACCGCCTCCTGCTGCGTCAGCAGGAGGGCTTCCGGGCGGTAAATCCTGCGGGCTGCAACTCCTTCGGCAGCCAGTTTGAACGGGTGCTTCCGGCCTCATCGGTTGCCAATCTTTATCCCTTCTGCTATTCTGGCAAGCTCGATCCTCATGGCTTCTATATTGGGCGGGACCGATTCGGCAGCAACATCATCGTCGATCTGGATCGCCGCGCCGCGGACAAAACCAACGCCAACGTCCTCATCCTGGGGAATTCCGGCGAAGGGAAAAGCTATCTTCTGAAGCTGCTGACGATCCATCTCCTGGAGGCCGGAAAGACCGTGATCTGCCTGGACCCGGAGCATGAGACTGCGGAACTCTGCGATGCACTGGGCGGGTGCTTCCTCGATCTTATGAGTGGCCGGTACATCATCAATCCTCTGGAGCCGAAGCTGTGGAACGTGAAGGGGGAAACCACAGGTGTCCCCACCGAAACTCAGCGGAGCGGTTTCGATGGGGAAGGTGACGATGATGAACCGGAGCCGTTTCGACTGCACAGCAGGCTCAGTCAGCACATCTCTTTTCTCAAAGACTTCTTTCGGGCATATAAGGATTTCAGCCAAAAGCAGATCGACACCATCGAATTGATGCTGGAACGGCTGTACCGGAAATGGCAGATCACCGATGACACGGACTTCTCCGCATTGCACCCGGAGGATTATCCCACCCTTGCCGACTTCTATGCGGTGATCGAGGATGCCTATCGGTTTTACGGAACGGAAAAGGGACCGCTCTACACCAAGGAACTGCTGCAGGAGATCCTGCTTGGCCTCCGGTCTATGTGCGTAGGTGCGGAAAGCCGCCTGTTCAATGGCCACACCAACATCACGTCTGACCGCTTCCTCGTATTCGGCGTGCGGGATCTGTTGAACGGCAACGAGAATGTGAAGGACGCCATGCTCTTCAATATCCTGTCCTACCTCAGTGACCGGCTGTTGACGGAGGGGAACACGGCGGCGGTGCTGGACGAGCTGTATATCTGGCTCTCCAGCCGCACCACCGTGGAGTATATTCGGAACACCCTCAAACGGGTACGCAAGCGGGATTCCTCCCTCCTCATGGCCAGCCAGAATCTGGAGGATTTCAATGTCGAGGGCATCCGGGAACTGACGCGCCCCCTTTTCGCGATCCCTACCCATCAGTTCATCTTCCACTGCGGCTCGGTGGACCGGGAGTTCTATCTCCAGAACCTCCAGATGGAGGACAGCGAATACGAACTCGTGCGGCATCCGCAGACCGGCGTTTGCCTCTACAAATGCGGCTCGGAGCGCTTCCTGCTGGAGGTTCACACGCCGGCGTATAAATCAGTCCTCTTCGGCTCTGCCGGAGGGAGATAAGTTTGTGTTGACAAGGAAGCTCAGAGTAGTATAATAGGCTGTAACCAAATTACAGTTACTTTGGCGAGGGCACAATGGGACAAGTTGAAACACTGATCGAGAAGCTGTGCAGTATTCCAACGCCTGCCGGTTTCCGGTATGAGGACGTGAAAAGAATACTGCGCCATTTCGGGTATGTAGAGTCAAATAAGGGCATGACTTCCGGCTCCAGAGTGAAGCTCTATCATCCCGACACAAAAGCGGCAATACTATTGCACAAGCCGCATGGCGCCAGTCCGATGCCGAAAGGCGCAGTTGAATCGGTGGTAAAGTTTTTGAAGGAGCATGGTCATATATGAAGAATGATAATCTGATCCACTATAAGGGGTACAGTGCCAAGCCTGAGTTTTCCGCAGAGGATAAGGTGTTCTATGGCACGATATTGGGGATAGACGATTTGGTAGACTTCTATACCGACGATGCGAAGAAGATCGAAGACGAGTTTCATTCCGCAGTAGACGATTACCTCGCCTTTTGTGCGGAAATCGGAAAGGAACCGCAGAAGGTTTACAGCGGGATGTTCAATGTCCGTATCTCACCGGAGCTTCACAAGAAGATCACCCTGTATGCAAAAGCAAATGGCGTGACTCTCAACAAAGCGGTGGAGCAGGCCATTGCACACTATGTGTGATCGGATACTGCGAATTCCGGGATGATGACCGAGAAGATTTCCCGGAGGTGAAAAAGTCAGCGCAATGCGTTATCCCGAATACTGGATGCCAACGGTCCCCCTGTTCCGCAAGTCGCGGAACAGGGGGATTTTTGTGTCAAATTGATCCTGAAAACTGAAGGAGGCAGAAGTATGGACCCAATTGAACTTGAACACTGGGAGCCTGATCCCGCTGACCCGCGCTATTCGCGCTATGTGTCCCAGCCAAGAGCGGAGGATGTGTTTCAGGAACTGAAGCAGCGGCTGGACAGCATGGGGATGTTGCCGGATGAATATTTCGTGCTGGATATGGAATGGGAGAACGGGAGGGAAATCCCCAAAGGAGCAGACATTTTCACCACCACGGATTACGGCGAGAGCGAAGGCATCTATGTGGATCTGTACCTCAAATGGTATGAAGACGGCAAGCCCGTCATTAAAAGCTATGCCAGCGGCAAGACCCTGGGCGAGTCCTCCTTCGACATGGACAGAATGTTCCTCACGGCTTCCGCCATTACAAAAGCCTTCCACGGAGAAGGTTTGCACAATGTGCGGCAAGGCGCGGTTCTCCTATTGAACGCAGAGGAAAAAGAACTGCTTTCCGAGGTCTTGTCAGTACAGGAGCCTACCCCGGAGATCGGGAGTATACTGCAAAAGCTGGACAAGGCACCTCAGCAGAAACCGGAGCAAGTGCAGAGGGATCCTGAGATGGAGATGAGCTTATGAGCGTCGGTGTTGCAGTGGCCGCGGCAAAAGCGGCTGCGGCGCTGCTCCGTGACGAACGCGGCCGAAAAGCCCTGGGCTGGATCATGGTCGCGGTATTCTCCCCGATCATTCTGGTGATCGCCCTTCTCTGCGCTCTGGGAGCGGGCAGCGCCGAACACAACAACGCTGCGGTGGACGCCTGTTTCTATGGGACTGCCTTTTCCGAAAAGGTACCGACGGAGTTCAAGAGCCATGTGTCGCAGATGCAAAGGGCTTTCTCCAAGCTGGACGAAGCGGTGGAAGCAGTAAACGAGAACATGGAAAACAGCAGCCTCGATCCCATCCGGATCAAGGCTCTTTTTTATGCTCTCTGCTTTGGCGAAAACGCGCCCAGCCAGCGCGCTGCGAACCGATTCGTCAGGTGCTTCTACGACCTGGAGGAACGGACACGCACGGTGGTGCGGATCGGGGAAAACGGCGAAACGGACACTGCCGAGGAAACCTACACTGTGGCGGTACCTCGCTCGCTAGAGGCTGCTTACACTGCCCTGACGGTGGAGCTGGAACGGGAGATCACCGGGGATGACCAATCAAACGCCAGGTACATCTACAACCGCATCGCCGGCACTCCAGACAGCGGCGTGTACGGCGACGTCAGCTTCGAGCCAGGCGGAGGCGTCGAGGCCGGAGGAAGTATTGAGTACGGCGGCGAAGGAGAAACGATGATCGACATCTCAGGGTATGTCGATCCTGAACGGAAGAACGCAGCGGACCTGGCTGTCTTTGCTGTTCACGCCTGGGAACAGGGCTGGGGCTATGTGTGGGGTACCTGCGGATGGGTGCTGTCGGACAGTATGCTGGAAGCCAAGCTCGCGCAGTACCCGGAGGGCGTCGGAAACTATGAGGGCATCATCCGCTCAAACTGGCTGGGCAGAAGGACCGCCGACTGTGTGGGACTCATTAAAGGCTACGGCTGGCTGGACGCGGATTCCCTGACCATCGGCTATGCTATAAACGGGATGCCGGACGTCTCGGCGAATCAGATGTTCCATGCCGCCCTGGTGACCGGGACCATCGACACGATCCCGGAGGTTCCGGGTCTCGCGGTCTGGCGGGACGGGCACATCGGCGTCTATATCGGCGACGGTGAAATCATCGAAGCAATGGGCACCCGGTACGGTGTGGTGAAAACGAAGCTCTCTGATGGAAGGTTTACCCACTGGCTCCAGGTGCCGTATATCGATTACGACTAAAGGAGGAAGACAATGAAGAAAGTAACGGTCACGGTTTCTTATGACGAGGAAAAGCTGTCCACCCTGCGGCTCTATCTGACGGAGAAGGAGCTGCAGGTGGAGGAAGTGCTGATCAAGGCGTTGGACAGCCTCTTCGTGAAGGCGGTACCCCAGCCCGTCCAGCACTTCCTGGAAATGAAAAACGGCGCAGTATCCAGCCCCGCGGCAGAAAAGCCGAAGCCTGTGCTGCGGACGAAAACCAGATCGGAGCTGCAGGCTCCGGCTGCGGAGAGCGGGGACGTGCGGGATGGCAAGTAGGGAGGTCGTCCTTTGGATCGACGAGCGTTGGTACGACGCCCTGAACCGTCGCTTCAGCGATGGGAACGTGAAGGACATGCTGGAGGACTATCTCGACGAGCTGGTGAACAAGCTGGTCCCCGGCCCTGAGTACGAGCGGATCAGCAGGGAAATCTACCAGGAACGAATGGAACAGGAGGCGCAGCGGGAAGCCAGCCGCCGTTTCACCGTGTTCCGGGTGAAGGAACACGGTGAGCAGTGCTGCCTTCAGGTAGAAGCGCCTTTGGAGCTGTACCATGTCGCTATGTCGCTGCGGAGATATACCCTGGCTGAAGATCCGCCGGGCAGCCTGCTCAGTTGGTATTCGGCAGGACAGGACATCAGCGACGCCGACTTCCGGCAGAGCGAAAAGGAGCGTGTCGGCGGGACTGGCCGGGTGTGCGGTGTGTTCGATATCGATATGGACCGGGGCCTGGTCTCGGAGCTGGCCGATTCAGGCAGCTGGTACAGACACGACCTGAAAACCGTGTGCAAGGCCGCATATCAGGCGGCACGCAAGTCAACCGCTTCTCCGGAGGAAAAGCTGCATCGTTTCAAGGAGAGGCTTTCGCTTCTGGAGCAGCAGGCAGCTCAGAACACGGGTATGGAGCTTGGCATGGGATAGGCCGTGTCACCCCCTGTGTGGCGGTTTGTGCGGTCTTTTCGCCTATGGCGGGAACCAGCTCCATGAGGGCAAATTCGGGCGCTTTGGGCCGCATTTCAGACGAGCTTTTCGGGGGATCTCTCGGTTTGATATTCGAACAAGATAAAGAGAGGTGGTCGCAAGCGCCCGCCTCTCGCCCACAAAGCCCCGCAGTGCGGGGCTTTTCCCGGTTTACGCGAGGTGGTCGGGATAACGGAACAGCCCGGTTATGGGTGATCGTCACTGCCGAAAAAGCCCGTTTTTGCGGTGTTTTCGGTGTGTCGCCAGAGAATACAGAGGTGAGAGCGTTTTGGATTACGAAAAGAAGGAAAGAACAGCCGTTTGGCTCCGGCCCGGAACGATCCGAAAGATTGACGATTGGCTGACGAAGGGAAACTACAAAACCCGAAGCGAGTTCATCGAAAAGGCCCTGAGCTTTTATGTCGGTTATTTGGAGAGCGACGATAGTTCGGATTATATGAGCGAAGTGCTGTCTTCGCTCATCAAGGGAATCCTGGACAACAACAATAATCGGCTCCGCTCCCTGCTGTTCAAGTGGGCCGTAGAGCTGAACATGATGTGCCATACCATCGCCGCGCACTACCAGATGGATGAGATCGACCGGCGTTCCCTTCGCGCCTTCGCCGTGGATGAGGTGAAGCGCACCTATGGACAGGTCAGCTTCGACCACGCCTTGGATGTGCAAAGACGGTTGCCGTATGATTGGGAACCCGTCGAAGCGGGCGGCTTCGACGGGGGAGGAGGAGCAGCGGAGTGAGTTCTCGCGCTTTCGCGTAAACGAATGATACGGAGCTTATGACGACGACGTGGCTAGACTTGTTTTCATCTCACCATACCTTAAGGGCGGCAAAGAAAAAGCCGCACTCTCCCGGCGAACAAAGTACATTGCGACCCGCGAGGGCGTGGAGCTTCTGAGAAAGGAACGCGGCAATCAGCCTGAAACGGAGAAACAGCGGACCTTTATCCAACGGCTTCTTAAATCGTATCCGCAGATAAAGGAACTGGGAGAGTACGAGGATTATGCAGCCGCGCAGACCATGGATTCCGCTTCTGAACTCATTGAGCGGGCATGGGAACAGTTCATCATGACGATGGAGCAGAGGGAGAATTTCATTGACTATGTTTCTCACCGACCCGGTGTGCAGAAGACGGAGGATCATGGACTGTGGGACAGAAACGGCAAGGTGCAGAATCTCTCCAAGGCTGTTACGGAAATCGCCGAGCATGAGGGAATCGTCTGGACGCCGGTGATTTCTCTCCGCCGTGAGGATGCGGAGCGCCTTGGGTACACAGATGTAGAGAATTGGCAGGCATTGATCAACGCTTGCTCCAGGGAAATCGCGGACGGGTATAAGATCTCTCTGAAGAACCTGCGGTGGTATGCCGCCCTCCATGAAAAAGAAAAACATGTCCATGTTCACATGGTCGTGTTCTCCGCAAATCCCAGGGAGGGGTATCTCACCAGGCAGGGCATTCGTGATGTTAAGTCTGCCCTTGCCACCCATATCTTTGAGCAGGATCTCCTTCAGGTCTATGAGCGCAAGACGGAGTATCGAAACGAGCTTCAACGCTCTGCCCAGGACAGTATGGCGGAGCTAATCTTTCAGATGGAGACAGGTACGGTCCGCGATTTGCGGCTCCGGCAGCTCACAGCAGAACTGGCCGAGAGGCTGAAGCACACGAAGGGAAAAAAGGTTTATGGCTACCTTCCTCCGCAGGTCAAACGGATTGTGGACGAGATCGTGGACGAGCTCAGCAAGGATGAACGTATCGCTGCGGCTTATACGCTGTGGCTGGATATGCGTGATGAGGTCTGGAAGACCTACAGCGATACGCTGCCGGAACGAGGCCCTCTTTCACAGCAGAAGGAGTTCAAGCCCGTGCGGAACATGGTCATTCGGGAGGCATTGAAGCTGTCTCAGGAGGATTCAGAGATCGGCGAAACCGAACCGAAGAATGATATCCGTCAGGAAGAATCGGAAATGCCCTGGCAAGTGACGGAACCGTCTATGGAACCAGAGCAGACATGGGAGCCAGCACGATCAATGGGAGATCGTCAATCGGATTACAATCAGGTAGAACGAGAACAGTTGACACCTGTGGGTATGGCGGTCATCCGAATGCTTCATCACATGGGCCGGATCTTCCGTGACAATGCCGTCGCCGACGCGACGCATAAGGGGATACAGATCGACCGCAAGCGCAAGATGCAGCTGCAGGAAAAGCGCATTGTCCTTGGCCACAAGCCGGACGATCATGAGGAGGAGCTCCATCAGACGATGCAATGAAGAAACCATTATCAGGGAGGTGATATCGATAGGACAATACATCCACTTCACGGAAGAACAGAAGCTCCGGGCCGGAGCGGTAGATCTGGAATACTTCCTGCTAGGCCGGGGAGAAAAGCTGATCGCCTCCGGACGGGAGAAGCGGCTCGCAAGCGACCACAGCATCACCATCCGGGGCAACGAATGGTACGATCATGCCGCCGAAAAAGGCGGAGGCCCTGTATCCTTCTTGCAGACCCATTACGGTCTCAGCTATCAGGATGCCATGAAGATGCTCTTGGGTGGGGATGCCAGCCAGATAAAGACCATCTCAGAGGAAAAGAAACGAGCGCCGCCTAAGACCTTCGTCCTCCCGGAAGCCAACAGCAATATGCGCAGGGTCTATGCTTATCTCCTGAAGGAGCGGAAGCTGGATCGGGAGGTGATCGCACACTTTGCCCGCGAGGGTTTGATTTACGAGGACACGGAGCACCACAACTGCGTTTTCGTCGGAAAAGATGAAAACGGCGTCCCGCGGCATGCCCACCTGCGCAGCACGAACAGCTTCGGGAATACCTTCCGGATCAATGTAGCAGGTGGTGATCCGAGGTATTCCTTTCACCACCTTGGCAGCGACGGATACTTCTTTGTGTTTGAAGCGCCCATCGACCTTTTATCCTATATCTCCATGAACCTTCAGAGATGGGAGGAACACAGCTATGTCGCCTGCTGCGGGACCTCCTTCCAGCCGGTGCAGAAAATGCTGGAGCGGATCGGAGGGGCGGAGATGGCGTACCTTTGCCTGGACAATGATAATGCAGGCCGGACAGCCACGCAGCGCATGGCATATACGCTTCTGGAGCAAGGCGTTCAATGCGCGGAGCTCCTTCCCCGGCTGAAGGATTGGAATGACGATCTGAAGGAACAAACGCAGCAAAGGGGGACGGCTGAATGCCAGATGGTCTTCGCACCTTGATCGTCGCAGTCGCGGCGATGACGTTGGCTGTCGGTCTGATCGTCTGCCTCAGCCAGAACTTCACGCTGAACGGGATCAAATCGCGTACCGTGGGCGACGGCCAGCACGGGACCGCTCGCTGGGCAACAAAAGCTGAGATAAGCCATGCTTTTCGCCGTATTCCTTTCCAGCCTTTGCTCTGGCGGCAGGGGAAAGAATTGCCTAACGGGGCTCAGGGTATCGTCTTGGGAAGTGTCGGAATGAGAAACGGTATGGCTGCTTTGGTGGACTGCGACGATGTGCACTGCCTTATGATCGGTGCCTCCGGCGTCGGCAAAACCGCCTATTTCCTTTATCCGAATCTGGAATATGCCTGCGCCAGCGGGATGAGTTTTCTGGCACTGGATACCAAGGGGGATCTGGCACGGAATTACGGTACGGTCGCCAAAAAGCATTACAACTATCATGTGACGGTCATTGATCTTCGCAATCCCACGAGATCCGACGGATTTAATCTCCTGACACTGGTCAATCGTTATATGGACATTGCGCAGAAGGACCCGAAGAACCTGGCCGCCAAAGCAAAAGCGGAGAAGTATGCCAAGATTCTGGCGAAGACCATCGTGAACCCTGACGGCAATTCCGCATCGCGCGGAGAAAACGCATTCTTCTATGATGCGGCCGAGGGCCTCATGGCGGCGGCCATTCTTCTGCTGGCGGAGTTCCAGCCGCCGACAGAATCTGACCAGACAGAGCGGCGGCATATCGTCAGTGTCTTCAAGCTGGTGCAGGACCTTCTCGCTCCGGCCCCTGCACCCCAGCAAAAGAACAGCTTTCAGATGCTGATGGACCGGCTTCCCGATACGCACAAGGCGCGCTGGCTGTCCGGGGCCGCACTGAACAGTTCGGAAAAGGCCATGGAAACTGTGATCTCCACGGTGCTGTCCCGGCTGAACGCGTTCCTGGATTCCGAGCTGGAGCAGGTGCTGTGCTTCGACAGCGCCATTGACGCGGAAGCCTTTGCCGCAAGGAAATCCGCTATATTCCTGGTGCTGCCCGAAGAAGACCAGACCAAAAACTTCATGGCGGGCCTGATCATTCAAAACCTGTCCCGTGAACTCTTCGCCGTTGCGGACGAAAATGGCGGCAAGCTGAAAAACCGCGTCGTCCTCTTCTGTGATGAGTTCGGGACGATGCCGCCCTTCGACGTGCTGCCGTTGTTTTCCGCGGGCCGCTCCCGGAGGCTCACGCTGGTACCGATCATTCAATCCCTCGCACAGTTGGAGAAAAACTATGGAAAAGAAGGCGCTGAGATCTTGGTGGATAATTGCCAGGATACCATCTTCGGTGGTTTCGCTCCAAACTCCAAGACCGCCGAGGAACTGTCCCGGAGCCTGGGGAGCCGCACCGTCATGAGCGGGAGCGTTTCCAAAAGCAAAAACGATCCCAGCGAGTCGCTGCAAATGATGGAGCGGCCTCTGATGACAGCAGATGAACTGAAAGCCATCCCCAAGGGAAATTTCATTGTCATGAAGACCGGCGTTCACCCCATGCGGACAAGGCTTCGCCTGTTTCTGGATTGGGGGATCACCTTTGAAGAACCGTATGTCTTGCCGGAGCAGGCAGCTCGCAAGGTGGCATACGCGGATAAGAACGCGGTGATGAGGAGCATTGACCGCAAATACCCCAAACCGAAAGCGAAGCAGCCGCCGAGAAAATCGGAACCCGTGCGTGAAGCGCAGAGGAAAGAGCCAAGAATCGTAGAGGAAGGGGAAGGCATCTCGGCCAGCCGTTCCTATGTCTTCAACACAGGAGGCCGCAGAGAGTGAGCTGGTTTAGTAACATCTATGCGGACGGGGAACTCAGCCACCGGGCCAAGACCGTTTATATGTACCTCCGGGATCGAGCCGATGCCGAAGGCAAGTGCTGGCCAGGGATCAAGACCATCGCCGGTGACCTGAAGCTGTCCCGTTCCACAGTGAAGCGGGCCATCGCCGATCTGGAGCGGAGCGGGTATCTGGAGCGTACCCACCGATTTCGGGAGAACGGCAGCTATACGTCCAATCTCTACAAGGTCCTGCCAAAACCGCGACCGCCGCCTTGAACAGAAAAACGCATAGCCTTCCCACCAAGGGGAGACTATGCGTTTCAGTTGAACCGAGGATAGGTCCACGATGAACCAACCGGAAGGTCACACTCTAGCGGAGAGGGTTAGAGCAGAGGAAAGGTCTTTCTGCTCGAGACACTGCTTTGTGATTCAATGATAGGACGGATCTTCTCCATTAAGCCAATTACGTAAGCTAACATTCTTCAGATGATTCTGTTGATCATAGACTCTAAAGTCACCGCCAGTCATCCCATAATTGCTGTGATACTCCAGATAAGGATACAGCCCTAAGTATTCTTGCCCTTTGAAGAGTGTATACATAACGGGCAGAATACAAACCCGTTCCTTCATCCCATCAGATACACCGAGTTCCCAAGGACACCATTTGGACTGAGTGCTGTTTGTTGTCGCAATATACGAAGTTCCTTGGCTTTGGGTTATTCTCTGACGAATAAGCGCTGCTGTCCTCGGCGTAACATTGCTCCGATCCAAAGAACTGTCTTCAATCCAATCGATGTAGACAGTATATCCAGAGGAGCTAAACAAGTGGAGAAGACCAATCACAAGCTCTTTATCGCTGAAACTGTGAGATATAAAGAGATCATATCTGGCGGCAGTGTCAAAGTGAGTGAGGGACTCGCTTAAAGTATAATATCTTCTTAGCCTTTGGGCTTCTTGCGCTGCATCCCGAAGCATTGCTTCTGTTAGAATCAATTGCGCAATCCTCCCTTAACCGAGTGCTTTGATGGCGTCGACAATCGATTTGCTGTTCCAGGATACGATTTTATCGGCGGCATCTTTAACCACGTTTGAAGTTTTTTCGGCACCCCATGGTTGAATTGCGATGATAGGTTTCCTCGAAGAAAATTCTTCTTTGGCAATCTTGAGTTCTTTGTTGATCCACTTGCTGTAGGTAGAATATACCCCCGCGAGAACCAGAACTACGCTTGCATGAGATACTTGTTCCTTGATTGCCGCATAAAGCTGATTGTTCGTTCCGTTAGTATGTACGGGATCATCTTTGGGAACTGAGAAGTTGATGAATTTAAACGACTCGTCCTTTTTAAGAAGAGCGATGAGTTTTTCGTAAGCATCAGAGTATGCCCAAGAATGACTAATAAACAGATAATAAGTCTTGCTCATGGTATTCAATCCTTTCTAAATAACTATATGTAGGATTAGAATCGCCGATTTTTGGATAACCGCCAATAGTGGAGCCCTAGAGCAGTAAGCCTACATGCCTTACTGTTGATTGCTGCGTAGTACATATACTCCGCATCGACCGGCTCAACCAATCCCACGCTTGCAAATAGTTGCAATTCTTTGAAGATGGCAACATGATCAGGATTAGCGAAAGGTTCACACAAAAAGTGCGGTTCATTCGGATCGTTTGAGAATTCATATGATGGATCTAGGTGGTATTGATCTGAGGGGTTCTTAAAATACTGACTCAGTTTCCGAAGAATCTGCTTTGATACCTTGGCCTCTATGGTCCGTATTGCAAGAAACTCGGTAATGTTTGTTTTGAAAACAGGCCGCTGATCCCAAGCTCCGAGAGACTGGTCAACAAAAGAATAAAGTGATGCCGGCGTAATATTGCCGCTTATATCAGCAGCGCCACCACGAAGCCCTTGAATGAGAAGGTTTGTGAAGATTCCGTGCTGAGGTTCTGGATCCTCGACTGCAGCCTGAAGCGGGAGGCTGGCGGCCATAATCGTGACACCAGTTTTTAATATGCTTGTATCATCCCATAAGAAAGACTCTCCCATTTTTCCGGCATAGCAACAGTCCAGAATAATCACACGGTTTTTGCAGGGTGATTCATTCGCCAGCTTAAGAACATCACTCATACGAACTCCCTTGCAAGAACTGGAACAATCAGTAGTCACAAGATAACCACTATCCAAGTTGGTACCATGCCCTGAAAAGTAAAGCAATGCAATATCAGCATCCGTTGCAAAGAGCGTTTGAATAGCCTGGTTGAGTTCTTCTGCTCCGCAGCTGTCGATGATCTTGATGACATCAAAATCAGGAGAGCCATCTCCGTTTGTTTCGAGCAGGCTTGCCATAGCGATCGCGTCATTGTCACACCAGTCTAGCGCGCCATTAGGGTAGTTGTTTAACCCGACAACAAGAGCCCTTTTCATATATCGTTATTTGTCCTTTCTTCAAAAGATCTCAGTCGATTATTACCCTTTACATAGTTCTTTTTTCTCTCACCGCCAATGTCGATTAGCTATTTAATCTGCATAATTTGTAATCGTCGTAGCTGCAAGATGCTACGAGCCAATTGCCCTTTACATTGTGTTTTTTTGAGAACCTAGAGTGGACAGGATTCGACATAGCTATGCATCTCGAACGCCCAAAAACTCGCTTGTGGGAAAAGAGCGGGTTCGTGAGAGCGTTAAAACTCTCGACTATGTGCTAGTTGAATTTGTCTGTGCGCTGACGAAGCCTGGCCTTATCGATGTGCTTCCAGTTCAACCGTTGACCACAGCGATCACAAAAGAATTGGAATTCTCGATTCAATGTGATGTCGCAGCGGGGGCAATAATAGTAGATATATTCACGACCAAAAGCCTCTTGATAGAGCCTGTATTCTGAAACAACAATAGGATATCGGTATGCTACGAATGAGAATGCGCTCATGATTCGCCGAACGATCCGATGACCAAGAAGTAACGGCTTTGCTAAAAAAGCATCTTCTCCTTCAGACTCGTCAAATGAACCTAATGAATCCTGATCCTTAAGGGCTGTTCTGTTTTTTCGGCTTTCCATCCTCTGTGTATTGTTTTCGCGCAGGACGGTTAATGCAGCGGACCTCCCGCCAAATGCACCTCCAAACCTTCTTATTTAATCCGAGGTCTTTTTCTGGCTTTGAACCTCAAGCCCGATTAAAAAGGCAATGGGACTGTAGCTTTCCTTCGCTACAGCCCCATTGCCTTTCGTGGATTACATAGAAACTACAGCGAGACTTCAAGAATATGCAAAATAGGGAATGGTATCGCTGCCGTCGTCATTAGCAGCGTAGAAATATGCGATTGCCAAGTAGTCTTTGGTAGAGGAACCAGCATAGGTAACATGGTCAGCCTTTGCTGTTGTGTTATAACTGAGTAGGTCAGAAGTATAGATAGGATCATCTGAGTTAATTGTTGATGTCAGGGTTGCTGTAATTCTTTGCGCTTAAAAATCTGGCTCCATATTTCCTCCTATTTGATCCCTTTATGTATGATGCTTCCTGGCCAGAATAGTACAGTCTCTTCTGGCCTTCATTCATACAATGTAATGAGATGACCAAAAAGGGACAGATTCCGAGAATATTTTCAGGAAGTTTCAAATTGGACATAAAAAGACTGCTACGACTGAGGCTTACTCAATCATAGCAGTCTAGTCTGGTTATTTAGCTAATCAAGTAGCGGGCGTGTCTTGGATGTATGTGTCACTGCCGCCATTCCGTTCAGCATAAAAGTGGACAACAGCGTAATAGTATTTTGAAGAGTTGCCAGATGTATATGTAACATGGCTGCTTTTTATGGAGGTATTGGTAGATAACATGGCCGATGAGTAATTTGCATCGGTTGAATCGAAAGTCTTCACCAAACTCCAGGTGTTGCCGTTCTTCTCGTAAAGGTAAATATATGTCGCTCCGATTTCATCCATGATGTTTTTGCCGGTAATCAAGAAATAAACATTGATGTTGCTGCCTGATTTTGTGATATATGCAGAAGTCGCGTCAATGTACGCGCTTGAAGTCATGCCAGCAAATGCAACACTTGCCAATAGAAGGGAAAGGACTATAACGATAGCAGAGGTCCGTATAATTCTAGCTTTCATTTTTTCTCCTTATAAA
>JAEEGJ010005340.1_pt1 | contig 40674 bp, 28 predicted proteins | sample 8958761 | NCBI WGS metagenome assembly JAEEGJ01 (sample SAMN16246546, study PRJNA631951) | gut metagenome | biome: gut microbiome; feature: rumen; material: RS-attached | host: Bos | place: Iran: Karaj | collected 2018-10 | reverse complement strand
AGGCCCTGGCCCCGAACGCCAACGTGACTCTTGCCTACGGGATTTCCAACAAGCGTGTAACCGCCGAAAACGGGGCCGCAGCGACCACCGAAGAAATCAAAACCTTCTTTGCCAACCTAAAAGAAGGCAAGACCGAAGAGATGCTCATGGGCGGCTACTCTGAACAGCGCCCGCTTACGGCCGAAGATTCCGCCGTGTTCGCCGCCGCCACCAAGGACTACGGTTACCTGAGCCTTAAGCCCCTGAGTGTCTCCACCCAGGTGGTGGCGGGCACCAACTTCCTGTTCGCCTGCGAGATGAAGGCCTTTGGCGGGCCTGCCACTCAGACCAACGTGAAAATTTTCAGGCCTTTGCCGGGCCGTGGCGAGCCGGAGCTTATCGTGGTGGAGAAATGAAGTACTAGATTTCAAAAAAAGGGAGGTGTATATGGGTACAGTTAAAACACTGAAGTTTTCGGGCGTCCTTGCGGCAATAATTACCGCAGGAATTTCTGCGACAGCAGCCAGTGCCGCCATCAACGTCAACGTGGATACGGACAAGGGCGTCAAGAAGATTTCGCCGTATCTGTACGGGCGAAACATCGATAAGGTCAGCGACACAAAGACCGAAAGCGATTCTGCCGAAACCGATTTTATAAGCAAGGTGCTGGAATCGGGCATCCACATGATGCGCGCCAACAACGGCAACAATTCCACCCGCTACAACTGGCGTCGCAAAATGACGGTTCACCCCGACTGGTTCAACAACGTTTATGCCCACGACTGGGACATTACCGCAAAAAAGATTCTTGACAAAATGCCTGGAGTGGACGCCCTGTATGGGTTCCAGCTCACGGGCTATGCGGCAAGCAGCACCGACTACAACTTCCCGGACTGGAACTGGAAACAGGAACACGGCTCGTATCCGTCACGGGCATTTGACCTTGCTGGTGGCGGAGAAGTATCGGAAGACGGCGAGACGCTTATCAAGGCGGGCGACTACACGCTCTATAACGAGGAATGGCCCGCCGATTCCACAGTGGGGATTGTCCCGTACTGGAGAGACGAACTGAAATTCGACATGAGCCGGTTCCAGTACTGGAGCATGGACAACGAGATGGAAATCTGGCGCGGCACGCATTCCGACCTAGACCTGCCCGTGACCGGGGATTTCTTGGTGGAACGCTACATCGATGTCGCAAAGAAGGCACGCACCGCCTGGAAAGACATCAAGCTTACTGGCCCCGTGGTCGCCAACGAATGGCAATGGTGCCACATCTCCGCCTATAACGACGAAAGCAGGCCCAAGATTGACGGCCAGGAATACTGCTGGCTGGAATTCTTCACCAAGAAAATTGCCGAGGCGGAGAAGACGAGCGGCATGAAGCTTCTCGATGTTTTCGACATCCACTGGTACCCCAGCGAAAAAGATTACGAGAGCCGCATGAACTGGCACCGCGTCTTGTTCGATACTACCTACTACTACAAGGGCGGAAACGGCATCCGCTGCGCTACGGGCAAATGCGACTGGAGCGACAAGGAGAAGGGCTACAGGTCATACATCTTCGTGCGCATCAACCGTTGGCTTGAACAGTACTTCGGCAAGGATCACGGAATCAAGCTCGCGCTTACCGAGACAAGCCTTATCGACGAAGATCCCATGGTGACGGCGCTTACCTATGCCTCGTTCATCGGCACCATGCAGGATAACGGTGTTGCGATTTTCACTCCCTGGAGCTGGGGCGATGGCATGTACGAAACGGTACACCTGTTCAGTCGTTACGGCCATGCGAACCGCGTGCAGTCCGTGTCCACGAACGATTCGCTCGTGTCGGCTTACAGTTCCATTACGGCCAAGGGCGACTCGCTCACGGTGATTTTCGTGAACCGCGCCGAAAAGGATGCGCAGGATGTTCAACTGAAATTGGCCAATTTCGATGCTGACCTGAAATTCAAGACGCTCACGCTGCAGAACCTCAAGGGCGAAACGTTTGTTTCGCACACGGATAACGCCCTGGAAGAAAACGTCGTGAATGCTTCCGTCGCGGGTGGAGAAACGACAGCGACCTCAGCGTCTGCGGACATGATCAAGATGACTCTCCCGCCCAAGTCCATCACGGCGTTGTTGCTTGCTTCCGACAAACCGGAAGTTGCGATTCCCGCACGCAAGGTGTCCCTAGGCGATTTGCTGCGTTACGAGGGCGGGGAATGGCTTATAGACAGCCGTTCGGGCGAAGTCCTGGGCGCCGCCGTGTTCAATAGCCTCGGTCAGAACGTGCTGCAAGTGAATTCGCCCGCCCGCGCAATTATTCGCATCGCAGGCGAAAATCTTGGCTCGGGCAACTTCATTGTCCGTATCAAAACGGCAAACGGGATCCAAATGAAGAAACTGGAACTGAAGTAAATTTCGAAGGGCCGTCCTTTGCGAACGGCCCTTCGTGTAATCTACTTCATCGGCACCATTCTGCCGTAGTAGGCTCCGCGGGCCCTGTTCGAGCTGTTGACCTTGCAGCCCTTCAGGTTGTAGTCGCGTTGCATCTTGTAGCCGTAATCGCGCATGTACATCTGGCGAATCGCGTCCGTGGAGTCGCCGGGTGTCGGGGTCGGCGTGGTGACGGCCGTGGAGTCGCCCGGCTGCGGCGTAGTGACGCTCGTGGAATCGCCGGGTGTCGGCGTAGTGGTCGTGGAGTCACCGGGCGTCGGCGTGGGAGCGGCAGCGGCCGTGAAGGTCACCTTGTAAAGCTGGCAATCTTCGAACCAGTCGATCTTGTCGCCTTCCTTGAATTCGGTATCGCCGATCGTGGTGGCTTCCATCGTCTTTTCCTTCACGTCCTTCGGCTTCGGCTTCCAGATCTTGAAGTTGCCGGTCAGGTGGAGCATGGCGAGGAAGTGCACAAGGCCGTCATAGTAGCGCTGGCTGCCGACGATGGGCTTGGAATCCCATGCCTTCTGCAGAACCTTCTTGACCAGGTCCTTGTATTCGGGTACGTCCAGCAAAGCGTAAGTCGCCACGGCGTTCGCACCGGCCTGGCCGATGGTGAATTCGCCGTAACCGCTAGTGCCGTCCCAGTTGAAGTGTCCGTGCTGGTAGCCGTCCTTCTCGAAGAAGTCGGTGATGACCTTCGCAATCTTTGTCTGGCGTTCCGCATCGGCACCGAACAGGTAGTAATCCATGCCGTAGTTCATGGGGCAGCGGATGGCGTCGAATGCGTACTTGGTGGAGTTGTCGCTGAATGCGTGATGCGGAGTTCCGTCAAAGTTGCTGTAGTCGCTGCACAGGCCCGACTGCGGGTTGGCGGAATTGTAGATGTGGTCGCGGGTGGCCTTCGTCGCCTTTTTCCACTTGTCGTTGTTGGTCGTCGACCAGCGGCTGAACAAATCAACAAATGCGGGCAGGCTGTAGGACGCGTCGCCCCAGCTGTTGTTGCCGTCGGACGGCTGGAACGTGGCGATGTAGGACTGTTCGCTGTACAGGGACTGTCCGTTGCCCTTCCAGCAGGCCTTCAGGATGGACTGAGCGTGCTTCATGTAGCCTTCGTCGTTCCAGCGGTGGGCTGCGAACAAAAGCGACATCATGAAGTAGATTTCGCCGTCGGGAGCGTTACCCCAGTCGCGCACGGAACCGTCGCGGTTCGCCTGCCAGGCGAAATAGCCGGAACCACCCGTAGCGGGGTCCTTCCACATGTGCTTCTTGGCCCAGTTCCAGAGCTTGCCGAATTGTTCCTTGTGGTCGGTCTGCACTGAAATCATCATGCCGTAGGACATGCCTTCGGAACGGATGTCGTTGTTGTTGATGTCGACGATATAGCCACCGTCGTTATCTTCGTAATACACGGTTTTGTCGTTCTGGCCGCCAAAGTAGTGGTTCCAGAGTTCATCAATCTTGTCCTTGATGTCCTGGTCAGTCTTGCCTAAGATGGTCTTGAACGGGCTGGTGTAATCGCCAGTGTAGTAGGCGCCCTTGTAATTCGTCTCGTCGCAATCCGGGCCATAATAGGCGCCGTTCTCGTCGAAGAACTTGGTGGGCACGGACGTTTTCGCCGTGTTATCTTGAGCCATGGCCGAAGCCACAACGATGCCAAGGCACAATACGGCCTTGCTTGCGATTGTTCTTGTTCTCCTCATAGTACTCCTCTTTGTTCATACAAAAAGATAATCGTCAATCGCCCCAAAGAGGCCTAACGTAAATCTTTTTTTGTTGTAGTCTTTTAAACATCGAAATTTCACCAAAAAAGCCAATTTTCGGGGTTTTGGAGCTCAATGGGGTGCTTTTTACCGGTTTTTTGAGGGGGCTGGACGACTAAATTTCGATAGATTCTTCGTCACTTTTGATAAAAGATATAAGAATTTCCAGGGTGCGGTCTAGGTTGTTCTTGATGGAACATTCCCAGACGGTCGCAACGCGAAAGCCCTGCAAGGAGAGCTTCCAGCTTGTCTTGATATCACGGATAACGTTGTTTGTAAACTTCTCGTTCCAAAAATCGGGGTTGCTCTTGGGGCGGCTCGTGAACTTGCAGCCGTGCTGGTGCCAGAAGCACCCGTTTATAAAGACGACAACCCCGTACTTGAGGATGTACAGGTCGGGGGAGCCCGGCAAGTCGTGGCGGTGGAGCCTGTAGCGCAGTCCCGCCCGGAAAAGTTCGCGGCGCACCAGCATTTCGGGCTTCGTATCTTCCGAATGGACCGCCTGCATCATCTGCGAGCGATTCATGGGTGGGCGTTTCTTGCGGCTGCGTTTCATTGGCGGAAATGTTTTTTGGGGTTCCTAGAGCTAAAGTAGAAAAACATATTTGGGGGGTTGTTATATTTCAAGAAAAGGAAGGTTACCTATGTCCATTGGAATTCCTGAAATTATCCTTGTCGTGGTGGTCGTATGCCCTGAAAGAAGAGGCCGAGGACCTGCAGAAGACAGTCGAGAAGGCTGCCGAGGCCGAAGAGAAGAAGGATTGAGCCAGGATCGGGAAACTACACTGGTTTCGCACCTGGAGGCGTACCGTCGTAAGCCTTTTTTGCGAAGGTAAGTTTTTTCTTATATTTTTTTTATTATGAAAAAGTACTCGCACGCATGGATTGCCTTCATGGCTATCAAAAGACTGGAAGTTATCGGCACTACCGATAACGAGGCCGTGTTCAAGGGACTTAACGAGGATGTCCGCAAGGAAGCCAAGTCCCTGGTCGCGTGGTTCAAGGACTACCGCGACTTCGTGATCAGGGGTTCGTGGTACCCCGATGAAGTGTTCAAGGACATGAGTACGAGCCATATCGTCAAGCACAGCCCCTGCGACGGTGGCAACACATCGTACGGCAAGCTGCCCACGACGCATACCATCTATAGGCTGATGGCGAAAAAGTCCCCCTTGATCGAATCGGGCTACAAGATAGAGGGCGGCAACTGCGCCGACCGCTGCGAGTCCGTCTCGCACAGCATTGTCGACAACTTCAAGATGCTCCACCGCGAAGACAAGGGCTGCCCCATAGCGACAACGGGAAACCACATCGCCATGCGCTTCTTCATTTTAAGCCACTATATCGCCGACTGCCACATGCCGCTGCACTGCGACGTGCGCCCGTTCTCCGACGACAAGAACATTCACGGGGCGATAGAGAAGGAATGGGAAGACCAGGTCAACAAGTCTTACAAGATAGACAAGGACAACAACCGCTTCTTCTACGATCCCGACGGATACCCGCTCCACCTCAAGCCCACGCAGTTTATATTGGACGTGGAAAGCGATCTGGAAACGAGGAAGTACATCCACAGCTGGGGAACCGACAACGAGAACGTGTGGGATTTTATGAGCGATGCATCGCACTACTCGTACCTGTTCTCGCGCTACCTCATCCCGGACGATTTCGAGAACGACCGGTCCATGCAGGATTTCAAGGAAGCGACCGAATGGGGCCGCAACTTCGATAAGTACAGCACGATGATCTTCAGCGATGCGGTCGACTCGATCGCCCGCATCTGGCTCCATATCTGGATCAAGTACAGAAGCTGGCTGAAACCCTAGATTAGTCCAGGATGCAGCGGATCATGTAGGCGTCCTCTTTCAGGGCGTTGGATTCGTAGCTTATGTGGCCGTTCGAGTCCGCATGCACCACGTTCCCTGTGCTGCTCGAATTCCCGGCACCGGTAATCCAGTAGAACATGTTCGTGATGTCTTCGTTCCCCGCCAAGTTGGAGTTGAGGGGATTGGTCATGTTGGTCGGGGCTCCTTCGCGGGGGCCGTAGTAGTCTATGTCGACAAAGCCCCTCCGCTTGAGAGAAAACCCGTACACGTTGGTTAGCGCGCTGTAGTTGCGCTCGATTGCGAACAACATGTCGTACCCTTCCGTGGTCAGGTTTGCACTGACGTAGTCAAAAAGTGTTGTCCATTCCGCTTCGGAGGGAATATGCGTGCCGTCGGGGCATATGTCCGAACCGTTGCCGAACGCGTCGTCCCATGTATAGTAATAGAGGTACGTATGGAGGAATTCCTTTGGATAGTGGCCCAGCAGGTACCCTTCGCTGGAGTAGGCGGTTTCTATGGTGTAGTGCAGTTCGCGGTTCAGCCATTTCTGCGTTCCGAAGGTCAGGACGCCATAGACTTCGGAGTCGCGCTTGTCGACGATGGTTTCGTGAATGATGGGCACCCAGTTATAGCCGTTGCTGGGGTTGACGCATACGTTCGTATCTTTGCCGTTGTAGGTGTAGTCGGTCTTGCGGTTATCGTCGCAGACGTTATGTACGCACACGCACGTGTCGATGCCGTTAAATCCGCGTTCTCCCAGGCGCTTCTCGGTGCATTTTCCCAGGTAGTCCATTATCGTTCCCGTGGCCCAGTAGTTCTGCTTCTTGTTGGCGCCCTTGGTGCATACGTAAACGGTGTTGTTGTACATCACGGCCTTCTTCAGTATTGCCGACCGGCAGTATTCCCCTAGAAGGGAGTCTGTCGATGTCATGACGTACCATTCCCAGTTATTGTTGTATGCGGTCGTATCGCAAATGTATTCCTGTCCTTTGAATACTACCGATTTGCCTTCGTCCGACATGCATCTGGTGAGGACGTCGCTCAATACTGCTTCCCTCCATCTGCTGTTATCGCATTTGTACAGGATACCGCCGAGTTCCTTGGTGAAGCTCCCGTTCATGGGGCAGTATCCCAAAAGCTCGTCTTCCTGGGTCGCTGCTGACCATTCGTACTGGTTGGAGTACTTGCAGAAGTAGGTGACTCCGTTGTGCTCGATTTTGTTGGTGAAGTTCTGCTCTGTGCAGTTGCCCAATGTAGCGTCCAGGGCGTCGAGGGGGTCCCAAGCTCCGCCTGTGCATATATAAGTGTTCGGGCCGTATTTGCCGGTGCTGCCTTCGTTGTCCGCTTGGCAATCTCCCAGGATTTCGTCCGAGTTCTTTTCTTCCCAGTAGCCGTTATTGCAGCCGAAGAAAAATCCTTTGTCGTCCTGGCGTATGGAATCCTGCATTTTCTCGGTGCATTCTCCAAAGTCCAGTTCTATCTGCTTGCTTGTTACCCAATTTTTACCATGGCAGGTGACGAATCCATCTTCGTACTCTTTTATTTCGCCCTGGCGTTTCGCGGTGCAATCTCCGAGGATATCGTTGATTGTCGTTAGATTCCAAGTACTACTTTGGCAGGTGTAGGACATTCCCTTGAACATTCCTGATTTGCCCTTGTTCGTCGAGTCGCATTTTCCGAGGACATCGCCGACTGTCGCGTTTTTCCAGGCTTCGCCGTCGCAAATGTAGTACGACAGGGAGTCCGTATTGCCGACTTGTCCTTTGCGCTTGGAATAGCATAGGCCGAGTTCCGATGAGGGGAAAGTCAGCTTGACAAGGCCGCTATCGGTACAGGCGTAGCGGATGCTGTTCACGACGAATTCTTCGTGGATGTTCTTCTTGGTGCATTCGACTCCGGCTTCCTTGGGGGTGCTCCATCTCCAGTGGCCTTCGCTGCAAATGAAGACCAGTTCGTTTATCTTGTACCTTTCGCCTTCCTCGGCAATGCCGCAGGGGCCTGTCGCCCTGGAGCTTACCCATTCGCCGTCGCTGCAGGTGAAGTCGGCGTTGCTGTTGGCGACATATATCGAGGGGTAGTTATAGAAGCGGTTCTTCTTGCATTCGGGCAGGTCTTCCTCGTTTTCGAGGATGGTGCGGTACTTGATGCAGCGCAACGAATAGAATTCGTTTTCCCGGATCCTTCTTGCCGAGAAGCTTCCTGACGTGTCCATCACTACGGTGCTGTCGTCGTAGGCCAGGTACTGGGCCGATTCGTCGATGCCGCTGCATTCCAGCGTGTCGTTCTTGGCGCAGGTCCCTGCGAAGGTGAACGCATTCGGGTCCTGTTGCCTCATGAATTTCCAGTCGCTGACCGTGGGGATGGTGTACCCTGCCGGGCATGCCTTCACTGCGTTCTGCACCATGTAGAGCCTGCCGTACGGGTCGCAGTTCGAATCGTCGTAGGCGTAGCAGGTGCTCTTGATCTTCGTGTTCTTTACGTTGATGTTCTCGGTTGTCCAGGTGAAAATCCCGACCGTGCGCGTCTTGTAGGTCGTCCCGTTGGCCGAATCGGTGACCGTGCCGTCTTCGGGCTTGTCCGAGAGGCGCATGTCCTTGGCCTGGGCGTCGACAACTGTCGTCGCGCTCTTGGGGGTGTAGGAACTGGAAGATCCCGAGCGCTTCCCCGAACTGGAATCCAGTTCGCTGTCCGTGGGCTCGGCGGAACTGCTCGAGTCGTCGCCGCAGGCGGAAAACGCGAGAAGCATCGCCATCATCAAAAATATCTTCACCATACCAACCGTCCTCATTACTTGATGCACCTTACGCCGATTGCATGAATCTTGGCGTTGACATATTGCGCGGAACTATCCGGCTTGAAATCGGCTCCGAATTCAAAGGCGTTTCCGCCCTTATTCCAGAAATAGGCGCCTGTCGTCGTGTGGGACTGCGTCGTCATCGGGTCGGCGCCGTTCTGCATGTACGATTCGTAGAAGCCCGTCGGTGTAATGTTCAGGCCGTAGAGGTCTTCTCCCTTGTCGGTGCTCCAGCCGCTTCCGAAATAGCTGTACTTGTTGCCGATGGAGTCCAGGAACTCTGTCGTGGAATTCCATTCGGCGTAGGTGGGCAGCCGCCAGCCGGAAGGGCACGCCTTCTGGGCGGAAGTCCAGGCATAGAGCCTTCCGTTGCTGCAGTTGCTCGCGCTCCCGATGCACCAGCTCGAATCCGTGGAGTAGGCGAGGTTCTCGACCATCCAGGAAATGCCGGCCACAGTCAGCACGTTGTATGTCCTGTTGTCGCGGGGGTCGGTCATGGTTCCTGTCGGGATGCCGGTCCATTTCCCGCCGGTACACTTGCTTTCGTTGAAGCCGTTAAACAAGACCTTCCCTTCGGAAGCCGTATTGCAGGTCTTCATGTATTCGCGGATGGAGACTTCCTGCCATAAGAATTTGGGAGTGTATGCCTTGTTGCTGTCGCACATGTAATAGGAATGGTCGAAGTACAGCGTGTCGTACAGCATGGATTGCCTGCAGTACCCTTTCACGGTATCGACGGGTTCTAAGGCGTACCATTGTGTCCACAACAAATTATCGGGATCGCAGGCGTAAAGCTTGTCACGGACATAGCCCGTTCTGACGTTGTTGCTGGAGCAGGATCCATAGACCCCATTGGCGGTCGTGAGCGCGGACCACGAACCATTGTTGCAACGGTACCACCAGCTTGTTTTTTTCTCCACGAAGTACGAGGTATCCTTTTGGCAGGGACCCATGTCCCATAGTTCCTCGCTTATCTTTTCCCATTTCAAGCTAGTGCAGTTGCAATTGTAATATTCGCTGCCCTCTTGGGCTCGGGCTCCACAGTTATCGGCCTTGCATATCCCGTGATTTTTTTCGATCTTGGTGATTAAAAACCAGCCGTTCGGACGGCAAATATATTCGTCCCCCTTGTATGTGCCGGTTTGGTACTCGTTCTTCGTGGAGCACTCTCCCAGGTGCTGCTCCTTCGAGGCCAGTTTCCAATCCGAGCTCTCGCAAACGTAGGCGGAATCACCATGCCACTTTAATTCACCTTCGTTGTCCTTGATGCAAACGCCAATTATCGTCTCTAGCTCAGTTATCCGGAACCAGAACTCTGAGTTGCAACAGTAATAGAGCATTTTGTTGTTAAAGATTGTAGAATCAATCTTCCCTTTTATTGCGGAGGTGCAGAAGCCCAATGCGGAATCCTCATACTGGACTGTTTTCCAGTCGCCGTTTAGGCAGTAATATTTATGCTTCTCGAATTCCACGGTCTCGTACGTACGGGTGCTGTCGCATACTCCATAGACTTTCTCTATGTATGCCGGGAACCAGTTTCCGCCGTCGCAGTAATAGATTTTCCCGTCACTGTCCTTGACGAGAGAGTCTCTGTACGGTCTATCGCATATTTTGCCGAGCTCTTTTTCTCGGTCTTTCAAGGTGCGCCAAGTTTCACCCGTGCAGTAACGGGTTTCGCCATCGTATTTCGCCTTCTTTCCGTGCGTGGTGGAGTCGCAAACTCCGATAATGTCTTCCATGTATGCGATGCGCCATTCGTTCTTGTCGCAGATATAGGCTCTGGCGTTTGCCGAATCGATCTTGCCCTGCCTCTTCGGGTTGCATATGGCGCCCAGCTGGCTTTCGAGCTTGGTGTACGTATCCCATTTCCGGTTGCGGCAGACGAACGATGTGTCGTTGAACTCGACCTCCTCGAAGGTCCTTGAGCTGTCGCAGAAGCCCACGTAGTCGGTCATCACGGCCTTGCGCCAGCCGGTCGAGTCACAGAAATATCCCTCGTACACGTCAATCGAGTCGAGTTCCTTCTTGTCGTAGCCCCTCGTCTTCAGGCTGTCAAAGGTGCCGACCAGTTTGCCGTGGCAGTAGCCGAACTCTTCCTCGAGCTTGGAGAAGCGCCTCCAGGAGCTGTCTTCGCAGATATAGCGGTCGCCGTTGAAAAGGAGCGTCGTGGAGTCGTTCTTGTCGTCGCAGACCTCGCGGGAGTCCGAAATGCCCGCGACCTGCCAGAACTCGTCCTTGCATATGTACAGGGTGTCGTCAACCGTCACCGCGGTCCTGTCGATCACGTGGCCGCAGTTGTCGCTGAAGTCGTCTTCCCAGCGGTCGCCGAGGCAGCGGTAATTGCTCTTTTCCTTGACGACGTAGAAACTACCGAGGTTTTCCATGGCGGCCGAGTCGCATTGGGGCAGGTCCTTGGTCTTTTCGACAATGTGGGTGTAGGCGACGCAGCGCATCAGGTAGAGCCCGTGGGGGATGGTGTCCTCGAACGAGGGGCTCAGGGAGCCCGGCTCGAACACGGCGACCCCGTCGAGGGTCAGGTACTTCCCGAGCTTGTCCAGGCCCTTGCACAGGACCGTGTCGATATCGTCGATGCAGTAGCCGCCGTACGTCATCTGCATCGCCTCGGATATTTCGGGGTACTTGTCGTTGTACTTGTCCAGGGCCTTCCAATCGCTCTCGGTGGGGAGGCCGAAGCCCTCGGGGCACGAGTGGCCCTCCTCCTCGGCTTGGTAGAGCCTGCCGTAGATGTCGCAGTTGCTGTCGTCCTTGTCGTAGCACGTGCTGAAGGTGCCCCAGCCCTTGCGGGACGTGTTCTTGGTCAGCCAGATGTACGAGCCGAACTGGATTGTGGCGATGGAGTCGCCCGTCCAGTTGTCCTGAATCTTGCTGTAGATCACCGGGGCGTCCTTGGCCTTCGCGTCGACCTTGGACTTTTTCGGGGAGTCGTCGTCCGAAAGCTCTTCGCTATCGGGGTCCGAAGACGAACTTGAATCTGAATCGGAACCGCATGCTGTCAGGCAAAAGAACCATACAGCAAAAGAAAGAAACATCTTGATCAAGACGCCCATAAATTCCTCACAATTAAACCAGCCCCCTGCAGGTAGCCACGCGAAAAATAATTTATAAAAATTTACATTGGTTGTCCATATATATTTTCATACGGGCGAAGAAAGGGCGTTTTTGGGGGCGCTATTCACTTCCCTCGCCGGGCTGCGGCAATCTCGGCGTTGATTTCGTCGAGTGTCATTTCGGCGGAACCAACCTTTTCGGCATCGGCGGATAGCTGTTGCATATTGTGCAATGCCTGCCTGCGCAATTCCATGAAGGCCTTCCATCCGGCATTTTCATTCTCAAGTTCTTTTTCGTTCTCTGCATTTTCCTTCATTGCATTTCTCCTTTGATTAGAAATCATCAAATATCAACTAGAACTTCCCAATAACCTTCTTTTCTCCCGCCAAATCGTTTCAGCAGTCCCTTCTTTTGCATGTTAGAAAGATGATATTTTACGCCATCAGAAGAATCTACGTGTAAGTCGCTGATGAAAAAATAAGTCATGTTCAGCTCTCCCTGTCCATTGCCTTGCGCAGGTCTTCTTCCGAGGGTAGCGCCTTACGGACATCTTCTGCTGATTTGTAGGTGGCAACCCCCATCGGATTGTCGTACCCCTGAATAAGGAATTCGACAAAAGTCTTGTCAGCTTCCTTGCAGAGGATGATGCCGATGCTCGGATTTTCGAAGGGCTTCTTGACTTCAGTATCGAGAATGCGTATGTATGCGCTCAGTTGGCCCAAATATGCCGGCTTGAACTCGCCCTGTTTCAGTTCAACGGCAACAAGCGCAGCCAATTCGCGATTATAGAACAGCAAGTCGGGATATTCGTCGTGCCCGAATTTTTCCAGATGGTACTGGTTGCCGACAAAAGCGAAGTCTCGCCCAAAAGTCATGATGAAATTCTTGACATTGTGAACAATCGCGTTTTCTACGACCCTTTCGTCAATATCCTCCTGGTCACGTACACCCAGCTCCTCGACATTGATAAAATCGAGTAGGTACTCGTCCTTGAACAAGCCAATCGCCTGCAAGGCGTTCCTTGTATTCTGCATGGTGGTCGAAAAATTGTTGGGAAGATTGCCCTGATGGTGGAACAGGTCCGATTTGAGCATATCGCGGAGTTTGTATTTGTCCCAACGATTGACGAATGATTGATGGATGTAGAAGAGTCGTTCTTGCAAGTCTTTTGATTTGCTAATTATTTCTATATGATGCGTAAAACTGATCGAAAGAAATTCGTTCAACATATCGGCAGCCATCGGCTGCCGATTTTGCTCCAAGAGTAAGGTATAGTCCACGCGTTCCAAATCGGGTGACGAAGAGGAAAAATCGCTTTTTTCTTCAAATTTCGGCAATTCGGTAGCCACGGCTGCCGATTTACCAAGCATCAGATGCCATTCTTCATAAAAAGAACGCATGTTCTTTATTTGGCGTACGCCGAATCCCCTCAATCCGGGCAATTCCTTCTGCAACTGTTCGCTGATGCGGTCAATGGCCCCGGTCCCCCAGAACCCCTTCCTAGAATGTTCCGAGATGTATCGGCCTATCCCGAAATAGAGTGACAGTTGCTCCCTGTTTACCCCCTTCGCCGCCCTGTATTGGCTTTGAAGGATGGCTTTCTTTATGGCCTTAACGGCTTGAGGTACATCTACGGGTATTTTTTCGGTCATGTTGATATCCTTTTTGTGAAACGTGGCGCAAACAACACGCAAAAAATGCGCGTTGTTTAGTTGTCGCAGATTTTGCGATAACTGGTTGTTCTTATGTAGGGGATTTTCAACGCGATGCGCTGAAAATGGGATGCTCTTGCAATGCTGTTGGCGAGGGCTTTCTCCCCAAGGGGACCATGGCCCACTAAGTGCTAAAGCACTAAGTGGTTTGCAGGCCTGGCGTTACCTGGCGCAGCTTTCGCCACACACTCGAATAGGTCGTGTTCCTATCAGCTATCCAACAACATCAACAAGAAGGTTGATGAGCCCCACCGCGGATGCACGTACGGGCCGCAAGGCCTATGCCGACTGTCGCAGGGATTGTCGTAATACGGGGATAAATATACAAAGAGGTTTGAAGAAAGTCAACACCCTCTCTCGTCACCCACATCAAGCCTCGATTCAATCAGCGATTGAATTAGGTCAGGTGGTTTTCTTATATAAAGGACTCGATACTCCCGTCAAGATACGGGTAGCCCATGTCACCGTAAAAATCAATCAGAGTTTCTTTATCAATTCCAAGAATTTCCGCAGCCCGCCCGTGAGAAATTTTCATTTCTTGGATCTCCGGCAGCAAAGCCATCGCCTGTTTGATAAAGGATTCGTCATACATAGTATCAATCTATACAAAGATAATTTGAAAGTCAACAAGAGGACGACACGCCTACTTCCCGCTCCGGGCTGCGGCAATCTCGGCGTTGATTTCGTCGAGGGTCATGCCTGCAGCAGGGCCGCGCTGAGCCTGCCTGCGCAATTCCATGAAAGCCTTCTGCCCGGCATCGTCGGAAAGTTGCTGCATGGTCCGGAGCATACGGTACCTCTCATACAATTCCTCGAACATGTTCCGGTATGCTTCAACGTCGTCCAGTTGGACGATAGTCGTAATCTTGTTGCCGGCGTCCTTGCTTGAAGCTCCGCAATGGTACAGCTTTTCGCTTTTGGTCTTGAAGTCGACAAGAATGTAGCGGTCGTGGAATTTGTGCGCGGCAGAAACTTTGTCAATCGAAATGCCCGGCATCGCGGCACGGAAATCGTTGAGCATATCGTCCGTTATGCAGGCACACCGGTCACTCGCAATCAGGAGAGAAACGCCCTTGCGCACACTCCGGAGCAAATTCAGCGTCTTGACGTCAACGTAGTTGTCAACTATCAATAGCGATTTCTTCGCCATGCCGTAAATCTGCGCGTAGGCGATATCGGCATCCAACTTTTGCCCGTTCAGAATCAAGAAGTGCCTATAAGTCGAGGGATCAACGAAGTTTTCCATGACCATCTGGAGATCCACATTGATTTTTCCCAAATCACTCCGGATATCGCGAACTTCGCCGGAAAGTTCCTTTACTTCGGCAGAAACCACTGCGATTTCATGTGTATTTTGAGCTGTCTGCGCCGCAATCTGGGCGATTCCAGCCGTCCCGAGTAGTTGCTGATTCTCTGCGACGATATAGTCCTTCATCTGCTTGAAAAGGCGAATAAGGGCCTTGCTTTGGGCTGTGGCCCGCTCACCCTTGAGGACTGTCATAAGCATGTATATGCCCTGCTCAGTAAAGGCATAGGGGCATGTTTTTGAATATTTTCCCTGTTCTAGGGTCAAAAATTTTGACCCTAGAATTTCACGGTATTCATTTCTACTCAGCTGGAACCGAAAATCTCTATCGAACTTTTCGATATTATTCTTGACCTGCTGGTTAAAAGCCTTTGTGCTATACCCGTAAATCTCTGCCAAATCGGCATCGATTATGACCTTTACCCCACGGATGGTATAAATCCGTGATTTCAGCAGTGATTCGTCAATGAGGGGGTATTCCGATTTGACTGGCGCAACAGCCACATTTTTCACTTTTTTAGCCATATAGCCTCCATTTTGCCGCATATTGCGGGCGGTTGTTGTCAGAGGCGTCCTTTTCCCGGCATCGTGGTCAAAAATTTTGACCTCGGTAAAACCAGAATAAAAAAAAGACGCATTTCTCCATTCAGCAGAGAAACACGTGCTGCATTTAATGTACCTATTGTTCGAAATCTTGGCTAGGGGGGCAAGAAAATTTTACAATAACTGCAATTTGCCTAACTTTATGGCGCTTTTTGGGCGGTATTCGTTTTGTCATTATTTGACAGCGGAATCGGCGTATATTTACTATGATGGCCGCCATGTTGGCGCGGTCCACGAAAAGACGGAGGTGTACGATGAAAAGGATGATCGCCCTGTTGTTCCTGCCTATTTGCATGTTCGGCCTTGCGGCATGCTCGGATTCCGTGTTCGGGACTGATGCCCGGTACAAGCTGTACCCGACGCAGAACATGTGGACGTTCCTGAAGCTCGACACGGAGACAGGCAGAATCTGGCAAGTGCAGTACTCGGTGAATGGGAACGACACCCGGTTCGATGTGCCGCTGAACTCGGGGAACATCGCGAAGGCCCTGAAAAGGAGCCAGAAGGCAGGACGCTACGCTCTGTTCCCTACGCAGAACATGTACAACTTCATCATGCTGGACCAGATTGACGGGGACACGTACCAGGTCCAGTGGGGGAAAGAGGAAAACCGGATGCTGATGCAGATTTCCAAGTGAACACTACAAGTCCCTTTACGGGCGTTCCCCGGCTCCCGCCGGGTCGGGCTATATTTTAACGCGCTCCGGTCGGCCCCGGCGGCCCGCCCGCAGCGCTGTTAAAACGGAGCCGCGCAAGCGCGTCTCCGCCCCAAGGGGTCACTATCCCTAACGCAGATTGCTATAATACAAAATAACAGTATATATTTACGACTATGGAAGAAAAAACTAAAATCAAATACATCTCTGAGATGCTTAATAAGCGTACAAAAGGGAAAGATTACGAAAATTTTGTAATCAACCAAATATACGCAAGGATAGATAATCCAGAATTAGAAATTGTTACACAAAAATGTGTAAGACCCACCAAGAGCATTGATACAAAGAACCTTACTAAAGTCGGTAAGAATCATTACCTTATTGACCTGTATTTTCCTCAAATAAATTTTGCCATTGAAGTTGATGAAGGCCATCATGAAAATATCGAGAATCAATTTAATGACAAACAAAGAGAAAATTTCATAAAAGGGTCGGTTTCTTGCGATATAAAAAGAATAAAAATATGCAAGCCAGGAACAAAAATACCTCAAAATTATGACGACATTATTCAACAAATAAAAGAAATGGTTGTTGAAATAAAAGGCAAAATTTCCGAATGGGAAAAGAAGAACAATCAAAAGCTAAAGTGGATTACAAACGATGAAAAGATCAAAGGAGTAAAAAATTGCAAAGTCTTTGATGCTTGCGAAGCCATTCACTTTGGTGGCATAACAAAAGTTTTAAATCTTTTGCCAGGTATAAAACACAGTAAACTATATCAAAGATGTGTAAAAAACTTTGATATCTATTCTATTTGGATACCCGTATTAAGTGTAAGACTAGATGATGGAACTGTGAAAACAGCAAATGGATGGAAAAACTTTATTAATGAGGACAAAGACGAAATTATAGAATACCCCTCTGATGAAAAATACAACAGAAAACTTGATACATATAAAGCACCAGCAGGAAGCTGCCCTCCCAAATGGGGTTCAAGAAAAAGAGTCGTTTTTATGAAAATGAAAGATGATTTTGGAAATAGCTGCTGCCGTTTCTTGGGAGTATTCAAGTCCGACCATATCGAATATGAGAGGGGAAAACAAAAAAGAGTTTATAAGCGTATTGCGACGACGATTGCGTTTGATGAGATTCTCAAAAAGAACTAAAACACAGGATTTGCAGACATGAATAGAGAAGACTTATTACATCGTGAAGACGTTGCAATAAGCCAAGAGAAATATTGAAAAAAATTTCGGTTCAAGAAGTTTAATAGGACATAACATGCAGAAAGATGAATTCAAAATATGGTTAGAACGTACTGGAGCTTCTATTGGAACAATTCGCTCCCGCATAGCAAATTGCGAAACAATTTGTCATTATGAAGGTGATATAGACGAGCATTTCGATGAAGACGAATGCCGCGGATTATTGGAACGACTTACATATTCCACTGATGATGAGCGAAATAATAGGTCCCTACGGCATAATATTCCTATCAATGGTAATAAAAGAACAGGTACGTCGACATTAAAAACGGCATTAAAACTATATATTAAATTTCTTAATGGAAATTCTCACGAAACGAGAACAACTCAACGAACAACTGTTGGACCTTCTCATCCGTGGCCCCAGTGGGATTTACCCGCAGAAGATGAATGCTATATGTTTGCGAAGGCGGCCACCAAGTATTTAAGATTCCTAGCCCCCGAAATAGTTGAAGCGGTTGTTCGTGACAACGAAAAGAACAGAGATTTGTTCAATGACTATCTCCAATCAGCAGGGATAGACCCGGAACTCTATCTATGGGAAAAATCTTCATGTTGTTTCCCGGGTATTCGCAGGTATGCCGGTAGTGCAGAAATTTCCGCCCACAGGGGCCATTCCCATATCAAAGCCATCGAAGATGCTATTGGTTTGGACGACAATGATTTCCCAAAACATATATGGTCTTTTATTTTTAGAGGTCAACAATTTGGCAAATTTGGCCCAGACGGATACAGCCTGGCGCATTTGGTAGACCACAAAAAAGACAAAAACAGAATGCCGAGTGAATTCGATTTTGATCGCGGCCACGAATACCAAAAGCCGTTTTATGGATTGTATTCTTGTCCTTCCAATACGGTTTATTCACCGACTAATATGATAAGGCTAACAGATTTTAATGGTGCTGTCAGAAATTTGTTATTCCGTAAGGCAGAGTCCTTGTATAAAGACATCTGCAATATTGTTCCCCCGTATATTAAAATCAAGAATAACGAAGATCCACGATGGGATCTGTCCAAATTTGAGTGGTCAGATCCGGTTGGGACGATGGACAATATGGAAGCATTCCTTTCTGACAGAAAAGAGAAAATATCTAAGATTTTAAAAAAAATACGCCAGAAAGGCTAATTGCTTAAAATGTAAGCGAAACAAAACCCCTGTGCAAGGTGCATAGGGGTATAGGGCCAAGTTCATAAACCTCTATTCGCTTAATGTATGTTTTTTTACAAAAATGTCATTTTTTGACAAAATGATTTGTTATATTATAAATCAGACACTTTTCAACCGCATCTAGAGGACGTATCAAGCTTTTTTAGAACTTAATCCATTCATTTCCATTCTTAAAAGAATTATATTATATGCTAAAAATAAATAATACACCAATCGGCCTACATGAAACAGGAGACATCGCTTTGAATTGTATAGAAATCTGTGCAGGAGCGGGAGGACAAGCTCTCGGTTTGTCGATGGCAGGTTTTGAACATGTCGCCCTTGTGGAATATGAAAGCGATTATTGTTCCATTTTAAAAAATAATCGAAAAGACTGGAATGTCATCTGTTCAGATGTGAAGGATTTTTCAGGCATCCCTTTTCATAACCAAATAGACCTTCTCGCAGGGGGCGTTCCATGCCCCCCATTTTCCGTAGCCGGAAAACAACTCGGAAAAAACGACGAAAGAGATTTGTTCCCTGAAGCACTGCGTTTGATCAGGGAAATAAATCCCAAAGCAGTCATGCTTGAAAACGTTCGAGGTTTTTTGGATCCCAAATTCGATGATTATCGAAAAACGATTTTAAGGAAAATCAGGGCTCTTGGGTACGATGTACAAATAAAGCTCCTGAACGCTTCTGATTACGGAGTCCCACAATTGCGCCCGCGCATTATTATTGTTGGCATACGCAACGACATAGAAGCTGAATTTCATTATCCAACTCCATGTCCAAACAAAACTTCCAGCGTAGGTCAAACACTTGCCGACTTGATGAAGGCTAATGGATGGAAATACGCTGACAAATGGATTTCGCATGCCAATACAATTGCTCCAACTATCGTTGGTGGTTCAAAAAAACATGGCGGTCCAGATTTGGGGCCCGCACGCGCTCGCAGAGCATGGGCTGAATTAGGCGTTGACGGCATTAGTGTAGCGAACGAAGCTCCGTTACCTGATTTCAAAGGAATGCCACGACTTACCCCTCGAATGATCGCTCGCATACAAGGTTTTCCCGACAACTGGGACTTCGGTCCAAGGAAAACGGCGGCTTGTCGAATGATTGGAAATGCGTTCCCACCCCCGGTAGCGATGGCGGTAGGCCTACAAATCAAGGAGACTTTGGAAAATGGAAGCGTTGCTTGCTATCGAGCGAAAAAAGTATCATAAGGCCCTTTTAGAGAAAGGCGTTTTAACCATTGACAAAGACGGCGTCCCGAGCAATGCCGACAAATCCTCCAAGTTATCCATCACCATTGCAAATGGAATAGCGCAAGCATTAATGGCGGAAACGGCTGAAAAAGCAGTCGGCCAAACAGCGGGCGCTAAGTTTGAACTCGTAAACATGGAATTCTTGGAAGCCACATTCCCGAAGTTGCAGAATTTACGCCCCGGCAATTGGCATATTGTGAAACTCGGAAATCGCAATTCTATAAAGACAAGCAGTTTTGTCCAATACGAACATTTGGAATATCTCAGCGAATTGACCGAGAAGGATGCCAAACTAGCGGCAAGCATGGGTAATGACTACATGGTTGCACCGGATGTGGTAATTTATCAAGACGCCATTGAAGATTCTGAAATCAACAAGAATTTACTGATTGTCGACAGCGCTACCGCAAAAATGTCCTACATCCGAAAAGAAACCGGTGGATTGCCTATTCTTCACGCCTCCATTTCTGCAAAATGGACAATGAGAAGCGATCGTGCACAAAACAGTAGAACTGAGGCGTTAGGTTTAATCAGAAACAGAAAAGGCCACCTTCCCCACATTGTAGTCGTCACAGGCGAGCCAATGCCAGGACGTTTAGCGTCCCTTGCATTAGGCACTGGCGACATCGATTGCATGTATCACTTTGCTCTCTACGAGTTAATTGAAGCCGTTGAGAAAAGTGGGGCAGAAGATTCCAAAGAACTTTTAGATGTTCTTATTAAAGGAAAACGACTAAAGGATATCAGCGATTTGCCTTTGGATTTGGTTGTATAGAACCAATAAAAAGCTGGCAAAAGAGAGTCCTGTTCAGTTTCTATTTTCAACACTAATTCGAACACGATTAAAGAAATCGTCTTCCTTTATTGGCGAAACGTTTTCCAGAGAACAATCATATTCGGCTTTTGAAACACCCGCAGGCGTTTGTTCTTGAAATTTTGGAATATCCTTCGCGCTAAAGAAACGCATTTGGTTCTCTGTATAAAGCGGATTGTATTTTAGGTCTTTTAATCGATCTATATTTGTATTTTTTTCAATATAATTCAATCGCATGCATAAATCTTTATTGCCTGCTAAAATCGGCTGAATTTTTTCCATCAATTCATACATAGAAAGGCCTTCATCATCATATCTAAGCAGATAAGACAACACATAAATGTCATAATAATTTGAATATAATTGTTCATGTTTGAAATGATGGATTCGATTTTCTTTAGTAGTTGCCTTTATTTCAAGTTTTAGCGTTTCAGTAAAAGAAAAATCAAACTTTAATCTATCTTGCGATTGCCAATAATTTTCGATGCGCAGAAAATCATGGAACTTATAAATTGTATAAAGTTCCGCATAAAAACCGATCAGTTCATTATCTGACAGTTCATTTTTATTAGCAAAGAAATTTTGTAACGTATTGAAGGTATCGACAACATATTTATCAGAGTAATCATCATTTACAAAAAGTTTTGCGACTTCCAAAAAAATATCCTTTTCTTTTTTGCTTCGTAATAGGCATTTCAATATATGAACATTTTCAATGTTTCCGTTAGAAAAAGAAACTTTTGCATTGCATTCTAAAGAAAGAGCTTTTGTGTTTATATTATAAGGCCTGCCATTTTGTGAATAAGACTTTATTACGACAACAACATTTTTTTCTTTATCAACACCAATATAAAAGTCTTTTGCAAATTCAGCAATTCTATAGCCGGAACAATTTGAAAGAGTGTCAAATTTCGAATAAAAGAAATCTAATATTTCCATATTTCAGCATTCCTTTTGTACAACAAGTCCTGTCAATTTGGAAATAATCTCATTTGGTAGATAAATAGCTAACGCTGGACTTACAAAGCCGGTTTCTTTATCTTCAATCATGTGTATCTGTAATTGCATCGTATTTGGACGATTAAATTCTTTATCGTCACCCTCATAATTTGCAGGTTTAGAAAGATCCTTAGGGCTTCTTCCTACAAAATAATTGGCGATAGATTTCGTATCTTTTTTTATAGGGTGCTTTGAGGTTATTCCATCTCGCATCCAAATAACATCCATACTTGGATTTAATTGTTTATTCTTAATTAGTTGCTGTAATTTAGCAAGAATTTCCCTGTTTAATTTAGACTCCTCTGGGAATAAAAATTTTTTTAATATTTCTTCATACACTAAAAAAAAGTCTGCATCCCTTAAAATTCTAAATGGTGCGCCAGCTTGCCGCTCAATAACCTCAAGTTTATCATTGTAATCTGACTTAAATTTCTTAAGAATATTAATATTGCTGGCCGCATATTCAGGGACATCTTGGAAAATTCGTTGTTTGTTCCAAGAATAGAAAGTATAGGCTTCAACTTCAGCAACAGAACTTCTTGTCGGTTTCAATCTGTCACTTAGCGAAAAAATCCTTGGCATGTTTTTAAAATCCATACCTTGAGAATTCGTCATTTCAATAGTTTGCCACAAGTCTTCTTCATGGTCTCGTATGTCAATAAATTCATTGAGAATCTTTGAAACCGCGAATATTCTGCATAGATCCAAATATTTCGTTTTATAACCAAACCATCGAGCTCTCTGTTGAACAGTGTCGACATTTGATGCATTTTTGGCCGTTCTGGTTATGTAAGTGACGCACAAACCTTTTATCGTCAATCCTCGACCCAACATAGTTCCGCCAACATAAACATTATATTCATAAAAATCATCTTCTCCATTTAACGTATTGTCGCCATTTATTTTGTGAACATGACTGTTGTTTACCGCAAAAATCACCTTGTCTTCAATTTCATTAAAATCAGGCAACTCACGTACATCACCCTTAGAATATTCCGAATAAGCCTCCTCCATAATTTCACGAACAGACCTATAAGAAACATCTTTCTTGTCACTTGTCTTTTGAACCCACTCTTTTATTAACGCCTGAACTTTTTGATATTCTAATTCATGATCTTTCTTGTATTGACTTATGTGAATCAACATTGACAACCGATCTTTTCTTCGCGTGCGATGATATTGTATTGCACAAGCGACAAAAAACATTGCCAAAGATTTTTTTAGAGAAGCAGGAATTCCAACATCAATCAAAGGTTCTTCGTTTTCAGGTATTTCAATCGTATATTTTTCATCACTATGAAAAACATTAAGCCCACAATATCCATCTCCCGGAGGGACAAGAACCCCAAAATCAGGTGACAACTTATCGATCTTGCTAATTAGCAAATTTGCTTGCGGAGTAGCCGTGACGGAAACATAACAATGACGTTGCAAAGTACTTTTTAAATCTAAAATGGTCGAATATGTTGAACTTTCTTTTTTTTGTTTTACTTTTGTATTTAAAGAATACTCATCACCTTCATCATCAATTATCAATATTGGTTTTTCATTTAAAGAATTGTTCTTAAATATTTGAATTATCGTTGATATTTGCTTTACACTTTTCAAGCCTACTATTATGATTTTTTTCTCTCGACGTAAAAAACTTCTGATATTATCTTCTTTCAAATGGTCAGCATTTTCATTCGAATTCAAAACAAAAACAGAGTCTTTTACATCATGAAAATATTCTTTTATCCGATCTGAATTTTGTTTCAATAAAGGTTTTTTTGTTCCGCCCAAGACTATCGTGATATCATATCCGTTGTCAAAAGCTAACGATATCAAAGAAATGAAATTTGAGGTTTTTCCACTTTGAACTTTTCCAATTACCACGCCCGTTTCATGCTGAGGAACATCACTATAAGGACTAGGGCAATAACTCAGTATTTTCGCTGCATTAGAAAAAATCGTTGATACACCTTCATCCGGTATGCCAGTCGCTGACAGATACCTTTTAATATGTTCAGAATAAGTTCCGTCTAATGATATTGCCCATACATTAGGATCTTTTTCCGCATACTGCATTTCAATTACATCGGGATTCATTATTTACTTCCTAATAACGGTTTTTAAAGTTTCATTCATTTTTTCACGAATATCCCAGGGCTCAATTTTATTATCTGATGATGTATAAATCGCTTCAATTTCAGACAGTACTAGTGCAAAAACAAATTTTTTCATGGCGTCAAAAACATCTTGATTCTCAAAATAAGGCTTAAAGAATGGATGAGCAATATTCCAATCAACATCAAATTCAGATGCATTCACATTATTTTCTCGTCTCGACACAACTAACCATTTCTTTTCAGGATCTTCTTTTTTTATTGAATAATTTAAAAGATACTTTCGTCCGGAAATTTCAAAAGAAATTTGCGTATTGTTGCTTCCCACAACGGGTATTTCCTCAACCTCTGGAAATAATGAAATAGTACCACTTGTTTTGGGGAATCGAATTTGTACAGGATAACCTACTTTATCATTTTCACACATAATTGGCGTTATCGAAGGTTTTCGAATAATCCCTGCATTTGCAAAATCTGAAATAGTATTCTCATCAATCCCTACATTCAACGGTTTTTTCGGCGGATTTTTATTTTCCGAAGCTTTTCGTTTAAAATCCTCTGAAACCTTTACCAGTTCATCAATAAGTTTATTTTCAAGGCCATTGTACCAATCAAAAGAATCTTTTGTCTGAGTTACTGGCCAATCATCAAGATTTAATTCACCAAACAAGCGCTGATAAACACCTGTATTTGAAGAAGAAAAAACTTCACGTGGACGATAGCAATCTTCATACCCACCAACAATCACCCTTCCACGTCTTATTAATGTTAATCCTGCTCCATATGTACTACCCTTGTCCAAAATACCTATAAAGCCATTGACATGATAAGTCTTATCGTCGTCACTTTTCACTTCAAATGAAACTGACTTTTTCCATACTTTTTCTGTTCCATCAGGAAGTTTTTCTGTAAATACTTTCGGAGGATCAAATTTCAATAATTCCAATCCATTTTCACCATTGTAAAATATCTTTATTTTTTCAGATCCCAAATCAACTCGATACATGCCACGAAGTTTATCTTTCGTATTTTGAATCTGTCGACCAAACAATTTTCTATTCAAATTCCAAATCCTTACAGTCGTTCCATGCTCAGATTTTTCGCAGTCCTCTTCTTCATAAGTTATTTCTTCATCTCTGGTTCGACTAAGTCTTTCAACATCAACCGTTGTTTTATATTTTTTTCCGCTATTAAGTTCAACTGTTTCTACACTCCAATTCAAACCAAACCAGCAAGCAGCAGTTTTCAACCCCATACCAAATTCAGACCGAGTCGGTTTTTCTGGACGACTATCCAGTACAATAGCTCTTTGGAAATCCTTGAAATTCATTCCATACGCATTATCCTTTATTTCAAGGTATGGATATCCATGTTCATCTTTTTTATAGCTAATATAAATATTTAAAGACGACCAATTATCTAGTGATCGTAATTCATTTTCATGATCGTAATAACTTTGAGTCGAATTGTCTACAAACTCCGCAATAGCAGTCCACGCATCATATTTTATATTCTTGTATGTTGCATAAACTCCTGTAGTTGGTCGTATGTTGATAGTTTTTCCCATTATCTTATCTCCAGAAGTTTTTCTGCTATTCGTTTAACAACTTCCACATTTACCGCATTGCCAAAAGCTCTGAACGCTTCCGATATTGTATTGGGATATTCCCTTAACTCCTCCATGCACTGTAATCTTGCGGCTTCTTTTCTTGTCATATATCGTCCATGTTCTCCATTTGGAGTATTAACCCATGGAAGTATTGGAATTTGTGTTGTTGTTAACACAAGTGCTGGAGAGTATGTAGGCATCTTTACACGTATACCTGAAGGTCGAAACTGAATAATTTTGTCTTCTAATGTCGGCAAAGCATTAGCGGCGCTCCCACAGTTCCACTCAAATTTTTGATGACTATTTTCAAATCCAGGCTGCTGAATTTCCCATAACCAAGTGTCTAAAATATCTTTGTGCTCGGTGTAGAAGTTCCGATTCCATCTAATATAGTCTTTTTTCCAATCAGGGAACTGTTTCTTTGGATCTGTAATCTTGTCTTGAGCATAGACGGGTAGTTGAAGAAGCATATCATCAATTGAATGACCTTCTAGTGGAACGCCAAATTTCCCATTTTTTCCACGGAAAGACTTCATCTTTTGACGACATGGCGGGGTATCCTCAAATTTATATGTAGCCCCCCATTCCATCGCCCAAATTGGAAAACTCGGAATAGGGATATTATTCTCTGTTAGTAGATCTAAGAAATGTTGCCAAGCCAGCAAATGCTGCCTCGTTTGACTCCTTATCGTCATATAATCGTCATCATCTTCATCAATTATATCTTTTATATTACATTCAATTTCTTCTTCATGTGGCGGAAATTGAAAGTTTTTCAGGCCTCCCTTTTCCCTCAATCTTCCCACAATATAAATTCTCTTTCGATGTTGTGGAATTCCCAAATTATGAGGAGAAATTACATCGCATTGTACTTCATACAATGTTTCTAAATTCTCTTTTATTACAGTCCAGGTATTGCCGTTATCATGTGTTTCAAGATTTTGAACATTTTCAAGAAGGACGTATTCAGGCTTCTTGACTTCTAGGATTTCCATTATTTTCCAAAAAAGATTGCCCCTATCTTTTTCGTCATTAAAACCCTGTCGTTTACCAGCTTTAGAAAATGGTTGACAAGGAAAACCCGCGCACAATACAGTATGTTTTCTGATGTCTTTTTGTATGTTTACTGAATTTATGTCACCAGCACATTCCATCCCGAAATTCGTCTGGTATAATTCACGCAAATCGGGTTTAAGTTCACTCGCGAAAACGCATTTTCCACCAAGTTTTTCCATGGCAAGATGAAATCCGCCAAGTCCAGCAAACAAATCAATAAAAGTAAATCCGTTTTTTTTCATTTTTTTTGTCAATAAGTTTTTATCAAACTTCCGGAATTCCAATTCCCTTTAAGTACGTATAGATTTCGTCATACCATTCAGGCTTTCTTGTTTCATCCGGCGGATTACCGTCAATATCCCCTTGAGGGACAACAATAATCATACCTTGACGTGCCCTCGTCAAAAGAACTCGATACGCATTTATCTGGTAATTCTGATTTTCTTTTTTATTAATGTTTTGCCATTTCGTTCCGCTACGCAATTGGAAATGTTGCCACTTCTTATGGTCTTTGCTAAGGCGCAAATCTGCATCCCAAGCAACGCACGCCCAGTCAATTTCTAATCCCTGCACCTTAAACTCGGTAAGCGTGTCTTCAAGGCAGTTACTGCTACGAATATCAGAGTCATCTTCTAAGAACCAATGAACAAAGTCTGGTTGATAGCGAACATTTATGGAAATTGCCTTTAATCGTTCGGCTTTGCTACTAGCGAGTAGTCCCATTCGTTCTGAACCACGAGCATGAGAGCGAAGCCATTGTTTAGCCTTATCGAGCGAGCGCGTCAAAACTATTGGATATTTTTGCAGTTCCTTTAAAGTTTGCGCAGCTTCATCTGGCCGCAACTCCAACAATTGATGAACAAATAAACTTACCTTTTCAGCGCGGAAAGATCGCATTGATGCAGCCAAATGCAATTTGGGTTCAATTATCAATCGGTCTTTCGCCATCAATAAATCTAAAGCCTTTCCTTCAGCGTATTCCTGTTCAATAAGATTATTCGATATATAAACATCCCAATGGGAATAATGTTGATTTATCGCCTTAATCCATTCCTCTATACCGGCTTCACCTTTATTTATTTCCTGGCCGCCACCAATCAGGCAAATGACAACGCCCCAATCTATTTGGCGGTCCATGCAAGAAATCAGATAATCCGGTTCACTGAACGGGAAATTACTGATTCCCTTTTTCTCCTTCATAAATCTCGCAAGTTCTTCTTTCGTCCAAGCGCGTTGCGCCTCGTCAAATATTGCGACATGGTCTACAGGAATGTACGCCTTATCTTTATGACTTTGAAAATAACCGGGAATTGGGATTATTGAACCGCCCTTTATTTCGGTGCCTTCTAAATACAGATCTCGATAATGATGAATCATCTGTATAAAAGCTTTCACCTTGCTTTTTGCTTCGGCCTTAGTGCATGGTTTTTCCTTAGACAATCCCGATTTATATTTCTCTTTTTGATGGCGAACAAAATCACGAGATAAAGCTTCCTGGAGAACCTCGACTAGAGGGAAGTTTCCAGACAAATAGACTGCTTTTTCATTCTTATTAAATTGGTCAATCGCAGTTTGTAAGCCAATAAGCGTTTTTCCTGCACCAGGCACGCCAGTAACAAAACATATAGCCTTGCGATTTTCTGCCTTACACTTATTTATGATGCGTTCTACGCATTTAGCGGTCTCGCCAACATCGCCATCATGTTTGGTAATATCTTCTACAGAATGTTCCTCATAAAGTGCTACTGCCGCCTCAATAATCGTTGGCGTTGGAGAATACCCGCTTTTAGCCCATACATCATCTTGATCTGTGGTGAACGATACACCTTGAGAATGTTTGTTCAAAACATTCTCAATACACCGATTCAAGAGCGTACTGTTACTGAGTAGCGGCTGATATACTCCGTCTTTAAACTGCTCTGATTTGAGTTGGCAATGGGAGTCTTTTTCCTTTGGAGCCACTAGAATTGGAATTATCGCACGATAAAGGCTTCCTTCCTGGAAGTTTTTTAAATCTAGAGCATAATCCCAAACTTGCGTGATAGCATCCCGTGTAAATTTCTGTTCGGATGTTTTAAATTCAAGAACAAAAACCACGCCGTCTATCACGACAACAACATCTGCTCGTCGTCCCATTCTGGGAATATTATATTCGAAATATACGCTGCCTCGATTTTTATACGGTTCTAGAACATTTTGAAGAACTTCTATTTCACTAATCCAAGAATTAGATGTTTCGTCATTAATATCATGATTGCAGGAAACGGTTAATTCACCAACCACTTCCTTAACACTCCGCGTTAAAAAACGCGAAATCGTATCAGAATAATAATAACGTTTTGCAGGCATGTCGTCTTACGCAAAAATACCTTATTTTTTCGTCAGTAAGTGTCATTTTTGCGCATTTTGCAATATTTTTTTTGCGAAATAAGCGGGGCGTTGCGGGGTGTCCCCGCAGAGGGAGTGTCCGGAAGACTTGCCCTGGACCCTATCGCTGCGCTCCAGGGTGACAGAAGGGCAAGGCTGCAGGCAGGGGGAGGCTTCCCCCTCTTTATCCGTTCGGGTTGGCGAGGGCCGGGGTTGCTTTCCAGAATGCTTCCCGGAAAAAGGGGTTGCCAGCGAGCCTGTCCCTGATTTTGAGGATGTTCCTGTGGGCGAGTTCTATCAGGATGCAGTTCCGTTTCAAATTGAGCGCGGCTTCCCCCACGACGCCGCTGCCGGCGAAGGTGTCGAGCACGGTTTCGCCCTGCCTTGTCACGAACTGTAGGATTCTTTCACACAGGGTCAGCGGGAGTTCGCTCTGGTGTATCTTGTTCTTCCTTGCGACGGGCGGGATGTCGAACATGGCGGGGAGCATCTGCGCGGTGCCGCTCATGTACCGGGGCGTCCCGGTGTCTTTTGTCTTCTTGGCGTCGATGCGCAGGCTGCGCGCCTTGCCTTTCGAGAATATCATCACGTCTTGCGTGTTCTTGGACTTGCGCCCGGTATTGCTGACAAAGTTTCCCTTTTTCCAGGTGACTTTCGAGTAGTAGAGCAGCCCGCACTGTTCGGCATATTTCTTTATCTGGTAGAGGTAATCGTAGTTGTTCTCGTTTTCGGCGGGGAGGATTTCGACGAGGAAGCAGCCGTCCTTGAGCACGCGGGCTTTTTCCCTGAAGTCGTCGAGGGTGTACCTGAAGCAATCGTATGTGGCGAAGTTGCGGTCGCCGCCCTTGTTCGACTTCTTGTCTAGCCAGGGGTGGTCGGTCAGGATGCAGTCGATGGAGGAGTCTTCGAGCATGGAGAGGTCGCGGCCGTCGCCTTCTATCACGATGCAGCTTTCGTCGCCCTCGATTGTCTTGTACAGCCCCTTGGCGACCCGCTCGAATTTTACGCCGAGGTTGTCGTAGATGCGCGCGCGGACGGTTTCTTTAGGCTTGTCGGAGTTTTCGGAATAGGCGTCCTTGAGCGAGAATTCGCCCTTGTCCTTGAAACAGGAGTAGATGGTGTTTGCGAGTGATTTCATGCGCAGAAATATAGATCCGGCGGAGTGACAATTTGTGACAAATATAGGCAATCTACGTTATCATAATTGGGAAAAACTCCATTTCCGTTTCTTACCGAACTTGTATCACGCACCTAGACCATCAGGAAAACCAATCCTTTCAGACTCCGGTCAGAGTATAGATTTTCGTAAATTCATCGTAAGAAGAGGGGGGACACCCGTTGTGATTTCACCGAGTATAATGTCGCAACGAACAACCTTTTTTACATAAACATTTTCCCAGATCTTTGCAAGGAGAAAACTCTTTTCAAATCAAGTGATCAGTGATCAAATATTATCCAATAGCTAAATTCAGCCACATCAAATGCAATTTTGGGTAAATTATTAAAAAATGTGATCATTTTACTTGATATCAAACACTAAAATATCTTTTTTGATTAATTTATAGTTGAAAAAGACAAAGATTAATATTATTATTAATTAAGAAAAAAAGTCAAGATCAACAGAGGCAAATAATGTCTAAACAAAAATATCAATCAGTCAAGGCTATTCCTTGCGTCCAAAATGGCAAGGTGTTTTACTCCGCTGTAATATCGAGCTCGGTGTTGAAAGAAATTTGTTTTGTTTCACGAAGAGACGTTGACCCGCAAAAGGGATTTCAAAGAACATTGAATGAAAACAGAGCGAAGAATATTGCAACATATTTAGATAATGGGAAAAACTGCATTCCATCATCCCTGATCCTAAGCGCTCAATGTAATTCGGATATTTCTTTTGATAAAAAGAACTCTGAATTGACTTTTTGCATTTGTAAAAATTCATTTTTAGTCTTGGATGGACAGCACAGATTGTATGGTTATTTTCTTGCAAAAGAAGATTATTTAGTACCTGTTGTTATTTTTAACAACCTAGATATTACTGCAGAAGTAAATCTTTTCATTGACATTAATACAAATCAAAAGGGGGTCCCAGCGACGTTGCTGCTGGATATAAAAAATATTACAGGAAAAGAAACCTCTTTAGAAGAAAAACAGCGAACTCTTTTTGATTACTTGAACAAGAATAGTGTGTTAGCAGGACGATTCTCAGCAAGTAAAAGCAAAGTAGGCTATATATCAAGACTGACTTTTAACGACGCCACAAAAAACATCATGGAAAGTGGGTATTTTAAAGAAAAAGATGTCGAACTCGTGTGCAAAGGCGTGAAAAATTATTTAGAAGCGGCTGATCAAGTACTGAATAGCTGTCACAATGACAAAGCAAAGTTAACAAACGGCTCTTTGTTTAAAGCTGTTTTCGCAATATTTAATGAATGTATAGACAAAGCATTTGATAAACATCAAAATATAAAGGTTGATACCTTAAAGGAAGTTCTAGCACCTATATCTAATTTGGCATATGATTCATATGTGGGATCCAGTAATGCAACCTTTACAAAGATCGTCTCTGATATGAAAGCGCAGTTGAGAGAATATTCTAAGTATCGCACTATTGATGAGGATGATATATTTTGAGTAGCCTATATTTAAATGGTCAAGGTTTTTTAAATGTAAGAAATAAATATTTATTGCCATTAGTGAATTCATCCGTAACTCAAGAAAAAGCTTGCTTTTGGACAGTAACAGGATTAATTAAACGTTGTGCGAAAAAAATTGAAAGAGATTCTCATTCAACAAAGATCACCTTTCTAAAAGAGGATTTTTATAGAATGTTGATTGCGGAGGTGTCTCTCTTTCAAATAAAGAGAATGCGCCAGCATGAGTGCATGATCGCCTTGCAAAAATCAGCTAATTGGAAATTTGTTACATTGTATTATGATTTATTTTTTTCATCGTTTATTCTGCTTCTTTTCCTTCACAGAGGCTTTGTTTTCATTGATGATGATAGCGCAAAACTAATAGAAGATCTGTTAAATCAAACGTCATCTAATGACGACGTGTTTAGTTTTCCTAAAGGGAACTATTTTTTTTGGGCAGAGACACAAGAATGCGAAGATGACGATCAAGTTGTCGTTTCTTTTGCACCCAGAAAAGACAATACTCACGAGGCCCTATGGAAAACTTTGCCAGATATAGTAAAAAAAGAAATATATGAATATGCAGATACTGACGAAAAGGCTATATACGGCGCCTTGAACGAATACGTGAAAACATATGGAGCAACATTCCCTTCGCAAACCCGTAATTTTTATAATTACTCGCCTTTGTCAGCAAAAAATGACATAAAAAATCAAATTTTATTTGTCTATGAGCAAGATAGAGATCTAATAAAGGACGCATTGCGTTTTCAAATCAAAAAAGATGATGGCTGGCCGGAAAAAGCACAAGCCGCACAGTACTATCGTGAGATAATATCGTTATTAACAAATTATCTCTATAACGAGTATATATCTAGAGGCAATGAAAAAAATGAATTTTATCAGTTTTTGCGCTCAAGGAAACAGACTTAAGTCATCCTTTTTATATCGTGAATTGATCCCGAAAACGTAATAGGCATGACCAACCATTCCAAACAAGTGGCCTTCTTTCCAACTCAATTTCCGGCAGAATAACCGGGCATTCGTCTTCTCTTTCTTTATTCTTCCAGGCCACAATATAACGAACTTTGGCATTTTTTACATGATAGCCTAATTCTTCCAAATGTTTTATTTTTTCCTTTGCAGATTTAGACAAAACAGCAACTGCATTTTTGGGCGAAGACGAATCATACAAGCATCCTGCTCTAAACTTCAATGGTTGCCCACAACGCAACGAGAATATTCTCTTCTTAAGTTCAGTCCCCTCTTTCGATTTTTCGCCATAGGAATAATCAAGGAATAAATCCTTGTGCCCGAACTGACAAATGATTTCTGACGGTTCGGGGTATTTAGTGTTGTCTATCAGCTTCTCGGGTGCGTACTTTTCCAAGAACAGACAACAATGAAAAACATACAATTGATTCTTTGCGCGGGTAAAAGCAACGTACAAGATACGTCTTCCTTCTTCTGTATTCATCCGCTGGTCTTTCACCATCACGTAGACTCGATCGAATTCACGCCCTTTGGCCTTGTGAATCGTTGATACGACAATTTCTTTCTTCGAACCTCTTTCAAAGTCCGAAATTTTAGATTCCATCAAAAATAATTTGAAGTCGTTTTGATAAAGGCGGTCACTTTGATTCTTGTAAACATCAAGGGCTCGTAAGCATGTGCTGAGTATGGAACTTCTTTGGTATTTTACTTTTAATTTCTCTACGGCACTATTCCATTCATCTTTGCTGATGATTGGCTCGTTTTCTTTCTGGACCCACTTCAGGAAGCTTCTGAATTCAATCAACTCGTGCAAGGCAAAACCGTCGCTATCCTGAATTAGTTTCGCCTTTATCTTTTCGTGATTCAAAAGCGCCATGACCTTTAATGCATCGTCATTGGTTTGAGTCAAAACGCCGACAGTCCCGGTTGGTGGATATTTCTTTAGATGGTTCAATATCGGATATTCTAGACTTGTAGAGGCAAATCTTCTTATCCTGACGGCTCCGGTACCTTCTTTTACTGAAACAATGGGATTTTCCTTCAATCGGTTTGGTATATCCTGTACAAAGCGATTGCTGAAATCTACTACCGGCTTTATGCTACGGTAGTTGTCAATGAGTTCGTATTTTTTGGCCCTGTAGATTTCCATGAACCTGCTTAAATTTACGGAGCCAGAGCCGTTTTTCTTGTGAATTCCTTCAAAGATATTTTGGTCATCGTCCCCGACGGCAATTACACGCATGTCATCATTTTCTTCAATTAACGTTTGGACAAGGGCGAATTGGTGTTCGTCCATATCCTGAGCCTCATCGATGACAAGGACTTTCTTCGTTATCTTGCTGTGCTCGATTTCTCCTTCGCGAATCATCCGTACTGCTGTTTCGATAACGGAATCAGATTCGCTCAAATCACCCATTTTTCCAAGTAAATCAAAGGCGTAAGAATGGAATGTTTTCGCAGTCAAATAGACTGCCGCACTCCCAATCAGCTTGCGCAATTTTTCCTTGAAATCGATTGCTGCGCTACGTGAGAATGTGAGCATTAGCAGTTGTTCATGCTTCACATCTTCCAGCAACATGAGCGACGCCAACTTATGTACCAGCACTCGCGTTTTTCCGCTGCCCGGACCGGCGGCAACCATTATGTACTGGCTGTCCTTATCTTCAATTATCTCCCTTTGCTGAGGCGAAAGTTCGTCTACAATTTCATGATATTTTTGCGGAGTAATGTTATGATTAATTTCATCCTGCCGATTTCCCTTGAAATACTTGTTCAAGAACATTTTGTATTCCAACGAGAAATAGTCGCTCACAAAAGTCAACGCCTGCTTGCTATCGCGCACCATCATATTGGCATATTCGCCAACAATGTGGATTTGTTGCATTTTCATTTTGTAGAAATTATTCAATTTTTCATAATCATCAATCTTATATTTTATCAAATTACTCTTTTCAATTCTATGAATTTCTAGAGCATTGTACAAGACCAAGAAGCCATCTTCTAACTGTAATGAATCGGTCTTGGAAAGATAAAGCAAAGATTTTTCCAAGTCTTTGTAAGATATTGGCTCCTTGGAAAAAAGCGAAATCTGATTATCGTAAGCGGTTAGCAATTCTTTCTCGGAAAATTGGATTAAGGCTTCTTCGCGATTGTTCGCCTTTGTGTCCAGATTTGCTTGATACAAATAATCTATCACGAATTGCGACAACTGAGCTCTATGCTTAAAATCATCTTTTAGGGAATCCAAAGAAACTTTCAATTCGATTTTTGTGCTGACATCGGAACAATAGTTCTTTTCAATAAAGTTGTTGATCATCCAGAAGAACAGTATCGTCTTGAAATCTTTTACGCTGGACTTCTTTATTCCCTGTTCCATGGCTTCTTCATTCAATTCTTTCAGGTTGAAAATTGTCTTCCCCGTTGCCAATTTTGAAAGAAGAAGTTCCTCCATTTTGTTAAAGCGATTAATGACAGCCTTAGATTTATTTTCGCTTTCGGATTTCTTGATGTATGCCGTCAAATCCTTCGTGTCTGCAAGAATGTTTTCGGCTCGCAATAACTGCACGGATTCCTGAACAGCGCTGCACTCCAAACCCAAAATGTCAGCAATGTAGTCTATTCTAGACTCAGCCTCGTCGCTATTCGCCTTCGAAACACTCCTTTCGGAAATCAAGAGGCTCATGATTCTGCGGGCTGTTTCTTTCTGAGTATCGTCAAAAAGCGTAGATGCATCAATTTTGTTGCGGGCTTCGTCCATATTCTTGACCATGATGCCGGTCGCGAAGACTCGAGGACAATTTTGCTTTCGTTCGATATAGCCAGCTTCTTCCAGGGCAAGAATTGCTGTCTTTACACGCGTTTCTACATCGCCGTTAGGGTCATCAAAACCTGCTTCTCGCGCAATTTCCAATGGGGATCGTTTCAGTATTGTTCGGTTCTTGGTAAGACTCTTGATGGCCTTCCAAACTTGTTGAATTTCGCTCAAGCTGAGTTTGGTCTGATTCAACAACAGAAAATGTTTATCCAAATCTTTTTCGTTGAAAAGGACGTAGCAGTCAGCCTCTAGCGTTTGCTTACGACCTGCGCGACCCGCTTCCTGAACATAATTTTCCAAAGAATCAGAAATTTCATAATGGATTACAAGCTGAACATTATCCTTATCAACGCCCATACCAAAAGCAGATGTTGCAACGATAATCTGAACTTCGTTATTGATAAAAGCGTTTTGGTTATCTACTTTTTCACGACTATCCATCTTGCCGTTGAAAGCGCGTGCAACAAAACCATCCTGATTCAGTTTTTCAGCAAGAACAGCAGTAGTCTTGGTTCTTGAAACATAAACGATTGTAGGACAATTCTTTTCTTCTATCAAAGACCTCAATGTCTTGTATTTCTGGTCGTCATCTTCTTGATAAATGACATGATACGTCAAGTTGGCGCGCGTTGCTTTTGTCGCATAAATTTTGAGGTCAAGATTCAGTTTACGCTTGAAGTAATCACAAATATCCTGAACCACTTTCTGCTTTGCTGTCGCCGTAAAGCAGGAAACAGGAATTTTATTTGAGCCAATCTTTTGCTCTTGAATATTTTTGATGAAATCGCCAATATAAAGGTAATCTACGCGGAAATCATGACCCCAGCTGGAAAAGCAATGCGCTTCATCGATTACGAAACGCGCAATTTGCCTTGAAAGCAGAAGTTTTTCAATAGTTTTAGAGCGCAGGGATTCCGGCGAAATGTACAGAAGCGAAGCCAAGCCTGATTCAACGCGCCTAATGGATTCTGCTCGTTCAATCGGATCCAACAAGCCGTTTATGGTGACTGCATCTACAATTCCTTTGCTACTCAGGTTGTCGACCTGGTCCTTCATCAGAGACAGTAAAGGCGAAATGACAACAGTCAGTCCCTTGTAGTTTTCGCCAGCCATCAGCGCAGGCAATTGGAAGGTGATTGACTTACCTCCGCCCGTAGGGAAAATTGCAAGTAGCGAATCGTTGTTTACCGCAGCTGCTGCAGCCTGCTCCTGTAATGGCTCTCCATCATATGTTCTAAAGTTATCATAGTTGAAAATTTCTTTAAGTTTTTTACGAACATCGAGTTTACTTTCACAATACGTGCAAGCTTTGTGGCAGGGTTTGTTTCGCAACATGAAAAGGATGTTTTCAACATTGGGATAATTCTTCAGAACCCAGGCCGGTGTTATGGAACGTTTATCCTTTAAATTGATTACCGCCAAAGCGTAAGCAAGTTCTATGGGATAATACTCAATAAACCGGTCAATTTCAGCGTTATCACAAATTGAGCCTTCGAACCGTTTTTTGATTAATTTGGCAGTATTTTTATTTTCTGAACCGCCCTGAAAAATGCGTAATATTCCTTTTGCAGGAATGCTATATCCAAGGAACTCAAAAAATCCCTTAAATTCAGCAGAATCTTTTAGAAGATTGAAATAAATCGCCTTCAAATCGTCATCTAGGACCTTGAATGCATTAACTTCGTCATAGAAGAGGTCCCTAGATTTTTGAGCATCAAGCAAAGGGTTGTTCAATGCGTCACTGAGGATTTTTTCGTCTTTCAGAAGTTTGTGGCTTGGCCTCATGGGGAACATTAAAGGCGACAAATAAAGGGTGTCTATTGCCTTCTTTTTCTCCAGGCCCAGATGCGCCAAATACTTCAAATCATGGTTTAAGATATTGTGACCGCCGATGAATTCAGCGTCTTTTGCGAAATTAAAGAAGTCTCCTTGACTAGGGGTATGGATTTCTGCATCAAAATCATTAACAGCACCAAGGTCCAAAATCTTGTTGCTAGATGTAGAAACCTCTATATCAATGAAAACAATACTCACTGACGTGAAAACTACATAAAAAAAGCCTCTAAAGAGCGCAAAAAAGCCAAATTGTATAAGTTATCACAGAATTTGTAACAACATCTTGAGAATTATTGGAAATTTGAGTAGTTGTATGCGCCCTAACAGCACAAGAGCCGGGGCGTTGCGGGGCCGGCGACTGAGGCTCCACCTTAGTGGCCATGCGCACTAAGGTGCAAGCTCCTAAGTACTGTCCGCCCGCAGAGGGGGGGGCGGAAGACCCGGGGAGTGTGGCCATGGATGAATCGATGATCCCGGCACGGAGGCCGGGATGACATCGGGGCCACCGAGCCGGGGCTGCAGGCAGGGGGAGGCTTCCCCCGCCCAGGGTCGTCATAAGTCCTCGCTGGGTTTTTGTTAAAACACTGTCGGCGGCGATGAAAATCGCAATTTGTACCTCCATTACCGATGCAGCATGTTCATTATCGTGCAATTTAGGTATATTGAAAGCCATGAACGAGGTAACATATCCAGCCCATCCACTACTAGATCGTGACAGTCGTAACTTCATGGAATCAATGATTGTCGCTTGTGATGATATTGGCGCGGACATAAAGAAATACCATTCTTTTCTAAAGTATTGGTTAAATCGCGTTCAACGGAAGCCAAGTGCCCAAAACGCCTTTTTATACGCTTTTAAGTTTTTCAGCAGCAACGAAAACAAGGGTATAGAACTAGACAAAGAAAAAGAGGCGAATGAATATCTAAAAGATCTGAAGTTTCATCTAAACGACCTTGGCATAGTCGGTGAAAGTATGCGAAAGTTCATCGAATCTTTCCAATCCGATTTCCCGAGAAGTCAAATTATAACAGAAGATATTGAATGGTTTCCAAAGCCGGGGAAAGAACAATGGACTAAGCCAGAGTATGTTGTATATGCGAACATTTTCAAATTTGCCTGGAGCATCGCAAGACTTTGGCATCTATTCGAAAGTCGAAATGCTTACACACATATAAACCAGCTTAAGAACTTTTTTTTCGTACTTTCTGAGAAAGAACCTCTTATTGATTGCGTTTGCAAAGAAGCACAAAAAGTTCCAAACGAAATGCGCAACGCACTAAAAACGCTCTCCCCTGAAAATATCGAATTCTTTGACAAATATTTATTTTTCTTTTCCCCCGAATACTTGACATTAAATGAGATGTGCATGTTTTGGAAAAAGGCGTGCATTTCAAGCATAGAGGGAAAAACCGTCCAAACGGCTTTGAAAAAGCCCCTAAACAACATTTGGCTCCTTGGCCGTTTTTTTCTAGTACATCCTTATACGCTCAATTTCTTTAATGGGAATCGAGGCTTTACAGACAAAGCTTTCAAGCAGATTTACAACACATCAAATCCCGAAGCAATAAAGAAAATCAAACAGATTCGCCTTGACGAAATTGTTGAAAAGAAGAGAAAGCAGAAACAGCTAGAGTGGGGCGATAAAAAGATTTCCATATTTGAGGTTTGTGCGACAATTTGCAGCGACAAAGAGTGGGAGAAAATTGAAAAACAATGTAAGGAGAATGAGATTGACGAAGCATATGAAAGTAATCCAAGTCGTGAGTTTTTAGAAGCAGCGGCCTCGTATCGAAGCAAAAATACTCTTTTAAATAAATTTGATTTTTCTAACAAACACATAAAAAAATGGGCTGCAAAAGAACCAAAGAAATTTAACACTCTTATTGTAGTGATTTCCGTCTTAGAATTGTTCAAAAAATGTGGTAAAGATGATTTTAGTATTCTTGAGGATTTGTTTAAGAATTTTGCCCTTATGGGGTTTGAAACAAATCTTATCATATCACAAGGCATGAATCATGAGAAAAATCTGTTTCTGATTGCCATGAATGACATCGATGCAGAATTTTTAAAGGATCTGCTGAATATTCTTGTAGTCGTTCTGCTTGTGATGGTTATTCAAGAATTGTCAAATTCTTGGTCGAACGACAAGACCGACCAATCGAATTCAACAACTTGAAAATTTTGTATCTACTTTTTGAATTTTGAGGAAAAGGAATCTCCTTTTCTCAACTTGAAAAAATGGTGCTTTGGGATTTTTCTGCAAATCGTTCTTTTTTAAGAATTTGAATCTATCTTTCTCTTCGCAATAAATCTTCGCAAAAGATTGTTGCACGAAAGCAATGCCGCTTTCGTTTTATCAAAGAGGTAAAAATGAAGCCCATTGATAATCATGCTAATCAGTGCAACGCAAATAAGGGTACTTCTGGCCACAACGCCCAGTACCAAGCCATGTTGGACAACCGTTCCCGTCAACTGAATCCTATGGATTCCAAGTATCAAGGGGGAAAGAAATAACATGTGCTCTTGTACTGGCCGCAATGGTCAAAAGAAAAATCTCTATTATTCTGAAGCTGCAGCTCGTGACGTAGCAGGCGAGCGAACGCGAGCGACAGGAATTAGGATGTATACTTACAAATGCCCTTCCGGAGAGGGATGGCACATTTCAGGACTTTATTAAAAGGAGGCCCATCATGGCACAACCACAAAATGACCCGAATAATGCAGGATGGCCTCGTGGCCACGGCGGAGGTACAGGCCCTTCTGGCAGTGGACGCGGGAATAACAATCCTCGTAAGTAAAAAAGTCCGCCTAACAGACTGGAATCGGCGAAAATTTCACATCTGGCTAAACGGACTATAAAAAGATACAAAACGGGCGTCGCATTTGCGGCGCCTGTTCTGCTTCCGATATTAAAGTCGGGGCGTTGCGGGGTGTCCCCACCTTGGTGGCCATGCGCACTAAGGAGCAAGCTCCTAAGTGCTGTCCGCCCGCAGAGGGGGTGTCCGGAAGACCCGGCAAGGCCGGGGCTGCAGGCAGGGGACAACTGTGCAAGGCGAGTGTCGCGACAGACCGCTTGCGGGCTGGCATGATCGAGCCGAACAGTTGGGACTTTAGTCCCACCTTCCCCCACCAAGTGAAAAGGCGGCGTCATTCTCCCATCAGTACCGCGATGTCGTCCTTGCCGAAGTCGGTGCCGAAGGCTTGCCGGTAGCTCGATTCCAGCGCCTTTTGCGGGGTGCAGTTTTCCCTGAACAGGACCATGCCGCTGTCCAGGCATTCCATGTCGAGCTCGACGGGGGCTCTTGACCCATGCGAGTATCGCGCCGCCGAACGTGTCGTTTTCCATAGTGCCTCCGCCCCGAAAAATAGATAATGCTAGTGACAGAAAATGACTTTTTGAGGGCTGCGAATTTTTTGCGATTTTGCCCGGGAAAGGGGTTGACACGTGTCGCGCGAGGATGTATATTTAGTGAACAGGCGTGCAGGTTCATTCTTGTGCGCCCGACTTGAGATTACGACAATCCCTGCGACAGTCGGCATAGGCCATGCGCCCGTACGTGCATCCGCGGTTCTAAAAAGCCAACAGCACCGCAAGAGCATCCCATAAAAACTAGAAATATAAGGCTCAACATAC
>JAEEGJ010005339.1_pt1 | contig 40679 bp, 23 predicted proteins | sample 8958761 | NCBI WGS metagenome assembly JAEEGJ01 (sample SAMN16246546, study PRJNA631951) | gut metagenome | biome: gut microbiome; feature: rumen; material: RS-attached | host: Bos | place: Iran: Karaj | collected 2018-10 | reverse complement strand
GATCCGGACACCGCAGAACTCAAGGCTAAGAAAGAAACATTTACGCTGACCACAGAGCGCGTGATCACAAGCGACGGCCAGTGCTTTTCGATAGGACAGAGAGACTCCATCTGCCGCTGCGACTTTATCAACTGCACCGTGGAAACCATTATTGAATGGTCAAATACGAACATAGCCCCGATTGAGAAGATACCTGCGCTCAAAATAGTATCAAATGACGATGTTTATCTCCTTCATCCGAGCACGGAGGGAACCGGTGAGAAAGCGGTAACGACTGCATGTCTTACGCACCTGCACAAAGAAGATGTTAACCCGTATGCCGGGAAAAAGACGATCTACGTGGCTTCATGCGTGGAAGGCAGCGATGATTTCGACCGTCTTCTTGCCGCATATAATAAGAGACCGGAGAGCAAAGCCCGCGTTATCTCGTATATTGAAGGCGCAGATGTCAATCTCAACTATCAGGAGCAACTTGCCTCCACCGCCGACAAGATGCTCCTAAACATGAAGTCAGGAAACGGGCCGGATATCCTGCTGAACTGTGCGGATCTCGACCAGTTTAATTCGAAAGATGTTCTGATCGACTTAAACACTTACATGGACGGTCCCAACGGCATCGACCGGTCTCAGTATTACGACAACATTTTCCGTTCTTACGAAGTCGATGGCAAACTCTATCAGATGCCACTGAACGTTGACATGGTCGGACTGATCGGGAACCCTGATGTTCTGGGGAAGATCGACACATGGACAATTGATGAGTTTGATAAGAAAATGGATGCTCTTGGCTCGCAGGTTTTTCCGCTCCTGGGGAATAGCGGATACATTCGGGATTATGATATCACGGAGCAGACCGGCATCCTGCTGCAGCTTCTCTTCCACGACATGAGCCACTATGTAGACTACAGCAACTATACAACAGACTTCGACAGTGACGACTTCAGGAAGCTCCTTGAAATTGCGAAGAAGTACGGCGGCCGCGTAAACTACGAGACTATGTCTGATCTCTTCGAACAATATGACAGCATCTACTTTGATGCACCATCCTTAATGATGCAAGATGGTGTCTGCGCGATGAGAACATTCAGTATCGGTGGTCTGACCACCGGTGGCTTTGCCAATTATGCCTGGCTCTGCCATGGTAACGCAGACTACCTCGGCTGGCCGAGCACTTCCGGAAAAGGACTCGCATCACATGCAGGCATCTCTGTCGGCATCTCCGCCTACTCGACATGCCCGGATGAAGCATGGGACTTCATCTCATTCCTTCTTTCCCCGGAATCCCAGCTCTCGTTGTTCCGCGAAGTTCACGTGGGCGGAATCTGTCTCCATAAAGGAAGCGAAAAAGAAGGTCTTTTAAAGGAAATCGAGGACTACAAGGCCGGCCGTCGTCAGAGTGATTCCGCAGTTTCTAAGGATCAGATCGAGCCTTTCCTGGCACTGATCGAGCGGATCGACACCTCGATCCACACCGACCCGACGATTGCGAACATCGTGGCCGAAGAAGCCGCCGCCTATTTCAACGACCAGAAGAGCGCTCAGGATGTCTGCCGGATAATCCAGGACCGCGCAGGCAGAGTTCTCGAGGAAATGAAATAAAGCTCAAAAATCAACCAACAAAAGCACTCGCCCCGCGCCTCAGTTCAGCCCCGAGCCGTAGCCGCGACCTCACTGATTAAACTCTCTGTGGATCGCGACCATGAGCGCGCACTCGATGCGCTTCTTGAAGAGTTCGCAGCCGTACTTGTAGACACCGCGCACTGAGCCGGTCGCGTGGTAGGCATTGGCCGCGCAGCCGCCGGAGCAGTAAAGGCGTGCCCAGCAGTTCCGGCATTCCTCGCGGGAGTACACATTGCAGGCCGCAAAGTCATCCTGGACTGCGGTGTTCTTGACGCCGTCGTAGATGTTGCCGAGCAGGAACTTCTCCTCGCCGACGAACTGGTGGCACGGATAGAGGTCACCCCACGGTGTGACGGCCATGTACTCGGTTCCGGAGCCGCAGCCGGAGATGCGCTTGTAGATGCACGGTCCGCCCTTTAAGTCGATCATGTAGTGGTAAAAAGTGAACGGCTTGCCCTCGTTATCGCGCTCGATCATGAGCTCGGCGAGCTTTTCGTACTGCTCCATAACGATCGGCAGATCCTCATCCGTCAGGCGCGACGGATCGTCCTCGGAGCAGACGACAGGCTCCATCGAAAGCTCGTTAAAACCGAGGTCAAGCATGACCTTGATGTCCTCGAGGAAATCGGGGTTAGCATGTGTAAACGTGCCGCGCATGTAGTAGTTTTTGCCGCCTCTGGCCTTCACGAATTTCTGGAACTTCGGCACGATCTTCTCCCAGCTTCCGTTGCCCGCAAAGTCGACGCGGAAACGGTCGTGGACTTCTTTTCGGCCATCGAGCGAAAGCACGACATTACTGCACTCGCGGTTCGCAAAATCGATCACATCATCATCGACGAGCACGCCGTTCGTGGTCAGCGTGAAGCGGAAGTTCTTGCCCTTCTCCTTCTCGATGGATCTCGCGTACGCGACAAGGTCCTTGACGACCTGGAAATTCATGAGCGGTTCGCCGCCGAAAAAGTCAACTTCAAGGTTTCTTCTGGAACCCGAATTCTCGATCAGAAAATCGAGGGCGCGTTTGCCGACTTCGAAGCTCATCACCGCGCGCTCGCCGTGGTACTTGCCCTGCGACGCGAAGCAGTAAGAGCAGTTCAGGTTACAGGTGTGCGCGATATGCAGGCACAGTGCTTTTACCACACCGGAAGTCCGGGCCTTCAGCTCGCCCGCCATCGGCTCGTACGAATCCTTCGTGAAGAGCTTGCCGGCTTTTTTCAGTTCCATGATCTGCTCGTAGCAGGCGCGGATCTCCTTCGGGTCGCCCATCTCGGTTCCCGCGTACTTCTTTTCCATCTCGAAAAGCACTCTTTCCGAGAGTGTTTCGATGTCGATCATGCCGCAGGATTCCCCGTCGTTTTCCGAGTCGAGTTTCTCCTGGTGCGAGTAGATCTCGTCGAGTCCCGCGATAATGTCGTAGGAAAGGTCATCCACGACATGGAGGGCGCCGGAGCAGACGTCCAGCACGATGTTATAGCCGCCAAGTTTGTACTGATGAATCATAGGTCTCCTTATTTGTCTGAGGCGCGCCGGATCGGGGCCGGCCACATGGTTCATTTAATGATCATGCGCCTACCGGATCGGGCGGGCGCCGTTTACTGTTTTGTTCCCCCGGCCGGGCGCCCTGCTCTGGCGCTGCCAAAGGTCATAAAAAAGCTGTCCTTGCGCAAAGACCCAAAGACAGCCGTTTTTTCCATTGTTCGGGAAATCCCGCAAGGTACGGAAAGGAAGAATTACTTCTTCTCGTTCTCGCACTGCTGATTTGCGATACCGCAGGATGTCTTGCAAGCAGACTGGCAGGATGTCTGGCACTCGCCGCAACCGCCGTTCTTTGCGCTCTCGCAAAGGTTACGTGTTTCGATAGTCTTAATATGCTCCATGAAAGTGTACCTCTTTCTTAAAATGCTACAAGAATATTAGCATGCACCGCCCATAGTGTCAACTGTAAAAAAACGCGCGCGTGTTATATAATGGGCGTGACAGGCGCTTTTTGGCGCCGCGGGCCGCGAGGGAGCAGGAAACATGGGGGAAAAGGAAATGAAAACGAGCAAGCGTTTCTTCTGCTGGACGATCATAATGGCGATGCTTTTGCCGGCGCTTCTTCTGTGCGCATGTTCCAAGAGCGAGCGCCTTTCGAAGAGAACGAACGGCGGAAGACTGATGCCCGGCGAAGCTTTTGAAGAAGAATTTCTCGGGACGGAGCCGACAGATCCCGGACCGGAACCTACGAAGACTGATCCGGCCAATCAGTTCAAGAAAGTCGGCATCTCCCTTCCGACAAAGAATATTAAGCGATGGATAGATGATGGTAACCGCATGAAGGCTTCACTCGAAAAGGCCGGATATGAGGTCGATCTGCAATACGCCGCGAATGATACTTCGACGCAGATCGACCAGGTCAGAAGTATGATCCTCGGAAGATGCAGCCTTCTCATCATCGCACCTATCTCATCCGCCGAGTGGCACCAGCTTCTTAGTGAAGCAAAAAGGAATAACATCCCCGTCATTGCCTATGACCGCCTGATCATGGACACGGATGCAGTCGATTATTACGTCACTTTTGACAACTACGTGACCGGTCAGATGCAGGCGGAGTATATCATCGAAAAGCTCGACGTCGAGCACAGTGACCGTCCGGTGAATATCGAGATCTTTACCGGAGATGCGACAGATAACCATACGAATTTCTTTTATTCCGGTGCGATGGATGTGCTGAAACCGTACATCGATGCCGGCAATATCGTCGTGAAATCCGGGCAGACCGAACTTGACCAGGTCGCGACAGTCGGGTGGAGGACCGAGCTTGCCCAGAACAGAATGGATGCACTTCTTGCGTCATTTTATAGCGACGGAACGCCTCTCGATGCCGTGCTCTGTTCGAACGACAGCACCGCCCTGGGAGTTACCAATTCCCTGGTCGCAAATTACACCGGCAGTTACCCCGTCATTACCGGACTGGACTGCGATATTGTGAACGTGAAAAACATCATCGCTGGAAAGCAGTCGATGTCGATTTTTTATGATACGAGAATCATGGCGGACGCGACTGTCAATATGGCCCTGGATCTCCTCAGTGGAAAAGAACCGACAACGAACGACGATGTAAGGTATAATAACGGTAGTAAAAATGTCAGGAGCTATCTCTGCGCGCCCCTGCTGGTCGATATTTCGAACTACAAGGATATACTGATCGGCGGCGGATATTACACGGAGCAAGACCTGTCGTGAGGCTTCGGGCCTGACGCGCCCGGCCGGCACATGAAAACAGGCGTTAGGCGCCCGGCGAAGAATGAGGAAACTATGACGTATAAAGATGACCTGGACAAACTGAGAAAAGAAGCCGGAATCGACGTGGATCATTTCGATCCTTCGTCGGATGAGCCGGCGTCTGCCAAATCGTCGTCGAAGTACATCCCTCTTTCTTCGAATACCTCGGAAAAAGCACCCTCCCCGCGCGAGACCGAGCCTTTTACCCAGGAAGAGAAAAAACTTACCTGGTGGCAGAAGATCTCTCTTCCTTTCACCAGAAACAGCTTCTTGTCCGTGCTTTTCTTCGTACTGATCACACTTGTCTGGATCGCGATCTCGCACACTGTGCTCGCCTCGATCCGTCACGTGGACCGCCAGACACTGGTGCTCTTCATGATCAAAGACGCGATCTTCATGATCGTTTTAGCAACGGTCATGTACCGTCTTTTCCTCAAGCAGTTTGCCAACAATTACCACCTCGAAGAGGACTTCGAAAAAGCACAGGAAGAGACGAAAAAGTGGCAGTCGATCCAGCGCTCCATGATGGAGACGATCCCGGAGACACTGGCCTATACGCTCGACCGCGATTTCCGATACACATCGTTTAACACCCGCCACAAATACTCGATGCTCCGTATGTGGCACAGCGAGATCCATGTCGGCGACAAGCTGCTCGACCACATCACGGACGACACCATCCGCGAGATCATCAGAAAAGATCTCGAGCAGACACTGAAAGGCGAATATACTTCGCAGATCTCGAAGTTCGGCGACAATGACCGCACCGCGATCTTCTGGCAGTATTACTACGCGCCGATCCTCGACGAAAATAAAAACATCATCGGCATTTCCTGCTACGTCAACAACATCACCGCGCTCAAGCAGTCGCAGAACAAGAACCTCTTCCTGAGCTACCATGATCCGCTGACGCAGCTTTATAACCGCATCCACTGCGAGGATGTTTTCACGAAAGCGGAGCGCGAAGAAACCGTGCCCTTCAGCATCATCGTGATCGACATCCAGGGCATGCATCAGATAAACGAAAACTACGGCACCACGACCGGTGATAATCTGCTGATCAAGGTCGGCGAACTGCTGATGAAAGCGGTCAAGGAAACCGGTACGGTGGCGCGCTGGGGAAGCGATGAATTCATCATCCTTCTTCCGGATACCGACCATGCGACCGCCGAGGCGCTGGCGAATATCTGCAAGTGCGATTTTTCAGGCGTTACCGTCAACGGCGTGCCGCTCCGCGCGCACTTCGGATATGCGACCAGGACAGACATGTCCCGCTCGATCCCCGACCTTCTCCGCTCCGCCGAGAGACAGAGCCTGCAGGACCGGCTGTAAGTGCTTTTGCCGCGGACAAAAGTTATAGTTTTGCGGACGTAATATAAGAGTTTAGTCACAAAAGACCCCGAAAGCCCTGAAAACAGGCAAAAGTCAAAAATCTCTTCCTTGTCCTTATGTATATGTACTGTTACAATATGCAAATCGAATCGTAACTTTACGATGCTAGAATTGTGGTACACACTAACAAGAATTTAAGCGGCCCTGGCAGCAAGGCATTAACCGGTCACATCATCATTTGGCATCTTCAAAAGCACTTGACCGGCCCTTCGCAGCGCCCCCGCCGCACCGTATATATAAGGAGAACCTACCGTGAAACATAATGCCAGTGCAGGCTATGGAAATATCTATGGCACCAGAAGCCCACGGCGCAGATCCAGAAACGACAGAAGAAAGCTCTTCGTCGTCACATGTCTTTTCATCTGCATGGTCTGCGTCATTTTAGACGTCATCTTTATCGCAAAACTCATGAAAAAGGGAAAGAAAGAGGTCACTCCGACTTCCGTGACCGCCACTTCTGTTCCGCTTGAGACAGACGAGTCCGGAAACGTGATCACACCGCCGGAGACCCAGCAGGGTGAATCTACGGAACCGTCCGAGACCACCGCAGCAAAAGTACAGACTGTTGATGCAGCGACACGCTCTGCGAACCTCTCTGCACTTCAGACAAAGATCACTGATTATCTCACATCCCAGAACGGCCGCTACGGCGTGTATTACATCAACATGAACAACGGCGAGACACTCGGTGTTAAAGAGAGCGATCCGATCGTAGCAGCTTCTTCCATCAAGATCGCGTACAACACTTACCTCTACGAGAAAGCCGCTTCCGGCGAGCTCACTCTCGACGAGAAAATGAAGTACAACGCTGCAGGATATCCGCAGGGCGATTACGAAGCAGGTACCGGAAACATCCAGAATTCCGCAGACGGCACAGAATACACTCTTTCGGAGGTTTCGCACCGCTCGATCACCATCAGTGATAACTGCGGAACGAACATGGTCCTCCGCCGTTTAGGCGGTGAGGATGCCGTAAATAACAACTACCTGAAGACGATCAGCGCAGTTGTAGACTACAGAAGCAAGGTAGAATACACGGATTACGCCGGAAACGCCCAGAATGGCCGCCGCCGCACCTCTGCGATCGACCTTGCGAAGTACGCGGAGCACCTCTACAAGGACTATAGAGGCAATGAGACACACTATCAGCCCCTGATCGACGACCTCTGCAACACCGAGTACAACTGGGGCGTACCGGGCGGAGTTCCCGGAGACGTAAAAGTAGCGCACAAAGTAGGTTTTAACACCTCCTACGGCGCAAACAACGACGTTGCAATCGTTTTCGGCTCCGAAGATTATGTGCTCTGCGTGATGACAGAGAGCGGCGATGCGAAAAAAGCACAGGATATCATCGCTGAAGTATCAAAAATGGTCTACGAATACGTCGAATCAAACTACGCTTAATGATGTGACTGGCGCACTTCTTTAAGAGCATTTTCAGCCCACTCGATGACCTCATCGGTGGGCTCTTTTGTGTCCGTTAATTCGTACGGAAAATGCAGTTCTTCGTACTTATATTCACCCATCTTATGGAACGGCAGAAGGTCCACTCTCTCGATGCATGAATAATCGTTCATTCTACGTATACCATCGATGAGCTCGGCATTTGCAGTTCTCCACTCTTCTTCAGAGCTAAACGGCTGACCGTCCGGTTTTGTATCGATCAGCGTGATCCCCGGGACCATCACATGACGGATCCAGACAGGCTTTTTATGCGGCGCTGCGGTCCGCTCACCTGCTTCCTGCCGGGCGCGCAGAAGCTGCCAGGCATGATCGGTAGAAAACCCGGTAAGTGCTTTTGCCTTATCAGAATCAAAAGCCTTGATATCGAGAAGGATCAGATCGGCTTCGAGTGCGGCTGAAAGAGCAGTGCCCTCACAGTAGATGCCGGACGTGTCGATCGCGACATGGATCCCCTCTTCGTGAAGCGCGCGGGTGAGCGCGAGACAGAACTCGGCCTGACGGAGCGGCTCGCCTCCGGAGATAGTCACGCCGCCCGACTTGATGTAATTTCTGTAGCGGAGGATCTTACTAACCATCTCTTCGACGGTGTACTCTTCCCCGCCCTCGGTGCGCCAGGTGTCAGGGTTATGACAGAACTTGCATCTCAGGGGGCAGCCCTGAAGGAACAGCACGAAACGAAGACCCGGCCCATCGACCGCGCCGAGCGTCTCTATCGAATGTACATATCCTTTCACCTGCTCCATACAAAACCTCTTATCCTTCGTTATCATATTGATGCGCACACTTCGCATCCTTCGCGGCACTCCATTTAGACACAGTATACTCCAAATCATACTTTCCAAGAAAGACGCACCTCGTGATACAATAGATTCCGTTGAATGGAAATGACTTGGATGAAATGCACTGATATAAAATGATTTGAATTGAAATGATTTGAATTGGTGCATGACGAAGGAAACCGGTTCGCATGAAGATCTATTTCGCGCCGCTCGAAGGCGTCACAACTTACGTTTTCCGCAATGCTTTTCACGCGATCTACGGTCACGTGGACAAGCACTTCGCGCCGTTTATTTCGCCTGCGGAAAACTGTCCGATAACGCCCCGCGAGAGAAAGGATATTGCGCCGGAAAATAATGTCGGGATCCACCTCATTCCGCAGATCCTGACCTGCCGGTCGGAGCATTTTATTGATGCTGCAAAAGCACTTTCCGAGATGGGGTATAGCGAGATCAATCTGAATCTCGGATGTCCCTCCGGCACTGTCTGCGCGAAGAGAAAAGGCGCAGGTTTTCTTCAGGACAAAGACGCACTTTTGAGTTTCCTCGATGACATCTATTCTTATGCTGAATCATCCGGCATGAAGATATCGGTCAAGACACGTCTCGGCTACCAGGCGCCGGAAGAATTCTATTCGCTTATGGACATCTTCAATATCTTTCCAATTAGCGAACTGATCGTGCACCCCAGAATACGAACTGACTTCTACAAAGGCGATATCCGGAAGGAATTCTTCTCTTATGCGCTGGAGCATGCGAAGTGTCCACTCGTGTATAACGGGAATATCTTTAGCCGCGCGGACTACAACGCGTTGAGAGAAACGTTCGGATGCGATTCCGGTGCGCCGGCCATATCGGGGCAAGCCGGGGTGCCGGCCATGTCGGGCGGCTCGCTCGATCCAATCATGTTAGGCCGGGGCCTGGTCTCCGATCCGGAGCTGGCGGGCAGACTTAAGAGCGCAAGTGCAGACGCGAACGGGACAAGAGCTTTTGCAGCGGAAACAGACTACGCAAAACTCCGAAGATTTCACGACACGCTTTACCACGAGTACCGGAAAGTCCTGTCACCGGACATCAACGTCCTCCACAAGATGCGCGAACTGTGGACATACTGGCAAGTGCTTTTCGATGGGAAAGAACGCGAGATCAAGCGCCTAATGAAAGCAAAGAAATACGAAGACTACGAGGACGCCGTGTATCATCGGATCTTCTCCTAAAAACGTCGTGAATCACACGATCTTCTCCTAAAAACGTCGTGTATCACACGATCTTCTCCCTAAAAACAGCGATTCTATATATATACGCGCGCAATATGACATAAATGTAATCTTGTCCCTCATTTTTTGTCCTATAATATGTTGCGGATAACAATGGAAATGTAGGGAGATTAATAAAATTGCTACGCAATATACTTGAGTACCTGGAACGTGACGCGGCCGAGTTCCCGGACAAGACCGCGCTGGTCGATGAGACCTCAACATACACTTATTCAGAATTTTCAGATTTAGCCCGACGGGTCGGCTCCGCACTCGCGGGAAAGCTTTCCGGAACCAGAAAACCGATCGCCGTTCTGATGGAAAAGAACTCACATACACTGATCACTTTCATGGGGATCGTGTACGCCGGCTGTTTCTATGTCCAGCTGAATCCCGACTTCCCCGAGAGCCGTCTGACCACGATACAGGATTTGCTCGATGCACCCTTTATCGTGACAAATAATGAGCATCTCGAAACTGCAGAGAAACTGGTCCCGAGAGACCGCATCCTTCTCGTTTCCGATCTTCTTCAGGAAAAAGAAGACGAGAAACTTCTTTCTTCGATCAGGAAAACCGCCATCGATACAGACCCGCTTTATGCAAACTTCACCTCTGGTTCTACGGGCGTTCCGAAGGGCGTCGTCGTCGGTCACAGAAGCGTGCTCGACTTTATCGAAGTCTTCGCGCCGATGTTTGGTATCGGATCTGACGATGTGATCGCGAACCAGGCACCTTTTGACTTCGATGTTTCCGTCAAAGATATCTACTCCGCGCTAAAGACCGGTGCGACCCTCGTTATCGTACCGAAGAGACTTTTCTCTCAGCCCGTCGCACTCTTAGACTTCATCTGTGACCACAAGATCACGACCATGATCTGGGCAGTGTCCGCACTCTGCCTGATCACCACCTGTCACGGACTTGACTACAAAACTCCGGAAACCGTAAAGCGGGTTCTTTTCAGCGGGGAAGTCATGCCGCTCAAGCACCTGAACGACTGGATGACGCACCTGCCCGAGGCGGAGTTCGTCAACCTATACGGACCAACGGAGATCACATGTAACTGCACCTATCACAGAATCAGCCGCGAACGCGATTATTCCGACGGGATCCCGATCGGTATTCCGTTTCCGAACGAGCACGTCTTTCTTCTCGACGAAAAAGACCGCCTGATCACGGAACCGGATGTCACCGGTGAGATCTGCGTGCGTGGTTCTGCCCTGGCGCTCGGTTATTTCCGCAATCCCGAGCAGACCGCCAAGGCTTTCCCGAACGACCCGCTGAATAGCTGGTACCCGGAGACGATCTACCGGACAGGCGATCTGGGAAGATACGCCGCGGATGGCGAAGAGCTCTACTTCTGCGGGCGTAAGGACTTTCAGATCAAGTATATGGGCCACCGTATCGAGATCGAGGAGATCGAGCGTGCGATCTCTTCGGTGCCGGGCATCGTGCGCTGCTGCGTCATCTTCGACGAACAGAAGCAGCGGCTCTACGGCTTCTACGCCGGCGGCATGGATAAGAAGGAACTGCACGAGGATCTTTCGAAGACCCTCCCCGTCTACTTCATCCCGGGCATTCTAAAACAGGTCGAGGAATTCCCGCTTACCAAGAACGGTAAGATCGATCGAAAAGCACTGTTGGAAAGGAGATCCCGTAAATGACGACGGAGCAGATCCTTTCCCTTACTGAAAAAGAACCCACCCCGCTATATGTCTTTGATCTCGGCGAGCTTTCCCGCCGTATCGCTTACTTAAAAAGCGTGCTCCCCGAAAAGACCGAGCTCTGCTATGCGGTGAAGGCAAATACATTCATCATTCAAAAAGCAGCGGAACTCGTGGACTATCTCGAGATCTGCTCTCCCGGCGAATACCGGATCTGTGAAGCACTCTCCGTCCCGCATGAAAAATACGTCATCTCGGGCGTCAATAAGCAGGCCGGCTTCATCGAAGATCTCGTCGCGGAAAAATCCCCGATCGCCGTTTTTACTGTGGAGTCGAAGAATCAGTTTTTCCTTCTGCGTGACGCGGCACGGGGAAGAAAGCTCCCGGTACTTCTTCGTCTTACAAGCGGCACGCAGTTCGGCCTGGATGAAGCGGATCTTTTCGAAGTTATCCGCGACTATAAAGATGATCCGTATATCGATATCTGCGGTATCCAGTATTTCTCAGGCACACAGAAAAATTCACTTAAGAAACTCAAGCGCGAGCTCGACTATGTCGACCGCATCATCCGCGATCTGAAAGAGCAGTTTTCCTTCGAGACGAGAAAACTCGAGTACGGCACCGGATTCCCTGTCAGTTACTTCGAGGGAGAGAGCTTCGATGAAGACACATTCATGAAAGAGTTCTCCGCACTTCTTTCCGGAATGGAATTTAAAGGAACGATCACGCTCGAGGTCGGGCGCAGCATCGCAGCGAGCTGCGGCACCTATCTGACGAAAGTTGTCGATACGAAGATCAACTGCGGCGAGCGCTATGCGATCGTCGATGGCGGCATGAACCAGATCGTTTACTACGGTCAGTTCATGGCGATGAAACACCCGAAGATCCGGCTTCTGCCGGCACCCGGAAAGACGGAAGATCCGGCGGAAAAAGACAGTTCAGAGTCCTCTTTCGAAACAGATGATCCTAGCGAAAACGATGCCGGTACATCTGACTGGAACATCTGCGGTTCGCTGTGTACGATCAACGATTTTCTGGTGAAAAAATATCCGTTCCCGGATCTTAATCCCGGCGACATACTGGCCTTCGAATCGGCCGGTGCATACTGCCCGACAGAGGGCATCGCGCTGTTCTTAAGCCGCGAACTGCCGGGCGTATATCTGCTCGATAAGAAAAGTGCTTTTCACAAGGTTAGGGAACAGATCCCGACAGAGAGATTCAATTCACCTGTTCCTATTGAGTGAACCGTCTCTCATAAAAAAGAGTGATCCGCGGTTCATGACGATCGAGCGGAAATCCGCCCGGGAATCGGAACTGCGCACGAAATAAAGTTAGTAAGAATAAGGAGAAAGAAAACATGGACGAAAGATTATTGGAGATTTTGGAAGACATTCAGCCTGAGGCCGACTACGAGACGTGCACGACACTGATCGACGATCACTACCTCAATTCCCTGGCGATCATCTCGCTGGTGGCCGAGCTGGAGGAGGAATTCGACATCACGATCCCGACTGTCGAGATCATCCCCGAGAACTTCAATTCCGCTGAAGCGATGTGGAACATGATCACACGTCTTCAGGAGGAAGGCTGAAGATGTTCACCATCGAGACCTATTTTTCGTTACAATTTTTACTGTTTTTAACTGCAACGATCCTGCTTTACGAGATCCTTCCGCAGCGCGGAAGAAGACTGATACTGCTCCTGTCGAGCTATGTCTTTTTCTACTCGATCAGCAGAAAGCTCGTGCTGTACCTGATCATGTCGACTTTTTCGATCCACCACTTCGGACTGTGGCTCGCCGATTCGCAAAACGAGTGCAAGACCGCCCTTGCCGGGATCGATAAGAAGGACCGCGACAAAAAGAAAGAGATCAATGCCCTTTACCTGAAAAAACAGCGCCGGATCATGGCGTTTGCCGTGCTTCTTCACATCGGGGTCCTTCTCGTACTGAAGTACTCCGGGTTCGCTATAACTAACCTCAACAGTTTTTTCCATCTGGTAAAAGCACCTCTCCACATCCGCATGCGGAGATTCTGGGTACCGATCGGCATTTCCTTCTATACGCTTCAGGCTGTATCTTATCTCTTCGATGTATACCGCCAGAAGATCTCCGCGGACAGGAGCCTCCTGCGTCTGGCGATGTTCATGAGTTTCTTCCCGCAGATCATGGAAGGCCCGATATGCCGCTATTCCGACACTTCCGAAGAGCTCTGGAATGCAAAGCGCATCGAGTACAGTAATTTCATCGCAGGATTGCAGCGCATCCTTTACGGTCTCATGAAAAAGATCGTGGTGGTCGACCGTATCGATCCGCTCGTAAAAGAAGTCTTCGCGAATTACGGGGCTTATGACGGACTGCTCATCGCCGTGGCTGCGATCTTCTACACGATCGAGCTCTACTGCGACTTCTCCGGCACCATGGATCTGGTCATCGGAACCGCACAGATCTTCGGCGTCGACATGCCGGAAAACTTCAAGCGTCCTTTCTTCTCCCGCTCGATCTCCGAGTTCTGGAAAAGATGGCACGTCACGCTGGGTACATTTTTCAAAGACTACGTTTTCTTCCCACTCTCGATGTCCAAGCCCCTCAAGAAGCTGACATCCAAAGCGCGGAAAAAACTCGGAAATCACTTCGGTCCGCTGCTCGCAGGTGCGATCGCGCTCTTTACTGTGTGGCTCTTCAACGGACTCTGGCACGGCGCCGGATGGAACTACATCTTCTTCGGTATGTTCCACTTCACGCTGATCCTTATGGGAAGTGCATTTGAGCCGCTCTTCGTCAAGATAACGCAGAAACTGCACATCAAGAGGACCAGTAAACCGTACAAGTGCTTTCAGATTATAAGAACGAGCATCCTGGTCGTCATCGGCGAACTCTTCTTCCGCGCCGAAGGCATCAGGACGGGACTTAAGATGTTTTCGAGGATCTTCACGAAGTTCTCTATCAGTTCCGTAAAAAGCGGCAAGATCTTCGAGCTAGGCCTGGACCGCGCGGACTTCATCATCATCGGCGTCACCGTCCTTCTCATCTTCGTCATCAGCGTCCTTCAGGAAAGAGGCGTGCATATCCGCGAGTCCATCGGCAAGAGAAATCTCGCCGTGCAGTTCGCCTTCTACTACGCGCTTATTATGTTCATCATCGTCTTCGGGGCATACGGCCAGGGCTACTTCCCGGTGGACCCGATGTATGCGGTATTCTGAGGCCGGGCGGAAAGCCGGAGCGGGAAAACCCGATTCGGCAAGCCCGACGCAGAACGCCGGCACTCCGGCAATACGGGCGATGCTCAAACGCAAATTAGATTATGTAATTGAGGTATGAAATGAAATATCTGAAACGCATATTACACGCTGTTCTTTTCTTCGCAGGACTTTACTGCCTGCTACTATTATCGTCGCAGTTTTTTCTGCCGAAAAATAACACGGAAGAGGCCGGCATGGAGGACCTGACGGCGAATGGTTTTCTCGCGGAAAAAGAAAACTCGATAGATGTGCTTTTCCTGGGGGACAGCGAAGTGCATCGCTCCGTCATCCCGATGCAGATCTGGAAAGAAACCGGCATCACCTCTTATGACTGCAGCAGCGACCGTCAGGTCTTAAGCTATTCCTTTAGTCTTCTCAAGCGTGCAGTAGACCGTCAGAAACCGAAGATCGTTTTCCTCGAGACCGACGCGGTATACCGTGAGCACTCTCCCATGGTCGCCCTGTATAACGAAGTCAGTGAACTCTTCCCTATTTTCCGCTACCATGACCGATGGAAAAAAATGTCCAGACACGATCTCACGCTCTCCGCAAAACGTACCTGGAGACACTATAACAAAGGCTATAAATACGCGATAAAAGGCGATCCGAGCACAAACAAGAACTACATCGTCCCGACCGACGAAAAGGAAGACATCCCGAAGATCAACATCATGTACACCAAGATGATCAAGGATTACTGCGACTCCATCGGCGCGAAGTTCGTCCTTCTGAGTACGCCGAGCACGATCAACTGGAACTATAAGCAGCACAACGGCCTGAAGCAGTTCGCGGAAGAACTCGGCTGCGATTACATCGACATGAACCTCATGCCGAACGAGGTCCCGATCGACTGGGACATCGACACCTTTGATAAGGGCAACCATCTAAACTATAGGGGTGCCGTCAAGGTCACAAACTACCTCACCAAGTACATCACTGAAACCGGACTCTGCAAGAGCCACAAAGGTGATCCTGAGTACGCACAGTGGGACGAGGATTACAAGCAATTCGAAGAACAGGTAAACGCGAACTAACCGCAAGAGCTATGCTCCGGCGGTTAGTTCGGCAAACCATTTATATTCAATCGATTAGAATGTTGGGTGCACTCATTTAGAACTTTGAGTGCACTTTTTTTAGAATTTTGAGTGCACTTTTTTTAGAATTTTGAGTGCACTCTTTTTAGAATTTTGAGTGCACGGTGCGGCGGACAACTTCGAGCTGCTGCTCGTGGGTGAGAGTTGTGAAGTTGACTGCGTAGCCGGAGACACGGATCGTCAGCTGCGGGTACTTTTCCGGATGATCCATCGCATCGAGCAAGGTCTTTCTAAGAATGACATTAACATTGATGTGGTGGCCGCCGTCGGTGAAATAACCGTCGAGCAGATTGCACAGATTCTCCTTCTGCTCTTCCTCCGACTTACCGAGCGTGGTCGGCAGGATCGAGAAGGTGTAGGAGATACCGTCTTCGCTGTAGTCGTACTGCAGGTTCGCAACGGATCTCATCGATGCAACTGCACCGGATCTGTCTCTGCCGTGCATCGGGTTAGCGCCCGGAGCGAACGGCTCGCCGCCCTTTCTTCCATCCGGTGTAGAACCGGTCTTCTTACCATAAACGACATTCGATGTGATCGTCAGGATCGACTGTGTCGGGCGGGCATCGCGGTAGCACTTGTGCTTACTGAGCTGCTTCATGAACTTTCTGACAACTTCCGCGGCGATACGGTCGACCTTCGGGTTGTCGTTACCATACTGCGGATAGTCGCCGGTGATCTCGAAGTCGACTGCCAGACCCATCTCGTTACGGATCGGCTTGACCTTCGCGTACTTGATCGCGGAGAGGCTGTCGGCGATAACGGAAAGACCGGACAGGCCGCAGGCCATGGTTCTATCGATCTTCTCATCGTGCAGCGCCATCTCGAGACGCTCGTAGCAGTACTTGTCATGCATGTAGTGAATGACATTCAGTGTGTTGATATAAAGCTTAGAAAGCCATGCGCAGGTCTCGTCGAAACGCGCCATGACCTCATCGTAATCGAGATATTCGGAAGTGATCGGATTTCTTACAGGGCCGACCTGATCGCCGGTCTTCTCATCACGACCGCCGTTGATAGAATACAGCAGTGCTTTTGCCAGATTAGCGCGGGCACCGAAGAACTGCATCTGTTTTCCGACACGCATCGCGGAAACGCAGCATGCGATCGCGTAGTCGTCACCGAACTTCTCTCTCATCAGCTCATCGCTCTCATACTGGATGGAGGAAGTATTGATGGAGATCTTCGCGCAGTACTTCTTGAAGTTCTCCGGGAGGTTCGGGCTCCACAGGATCGTCATGTTCGGCTCCGGTGCAGAACCGATGTTCTCGAGAGTATGCAGGAAACGGTAGCTCATCTTCGTGACCATGTGACGGCCATCGAGGCCGATACCGCCGATAGACTCGGTGATCCATGTCGGGTCGCCGGAGAAGAGCTCGTCATATGCCGGAGTTCTGAGGAAGCGGACGATGCGGAGCTTCATGATGAAGTGGTCAACGACCTCCTGGATCTCGGACTCGGTCATCGTGCCGTTCTTCAGTTCTTCTTCCGCGTAGATATCGAGGAAGGTGGAAACACGGCCGAGAGACATCGCCGCACCGTTCTGCTCCTTCACGACGCCGAGGTAGCCGAAGTACAGCCACTGTACGGCCTCGGTGAAGTTTCTGGCGGCACGGGAGATGTCAAAGCCGTAGCTCTGCGCCATCTTCGTAAGCTCGTAAAGGCTCTTGACCTGCTCGGAGATCTCTTCTCTCTGCTGGATCGTCTCAACGTCCATAACATCCGGCAGGATCTGGTCCTTCGCCTTTCTCTTCTGGGCGATCAGGAACGCAGTACCGTAAAGCGGGATACGGCGGTAGTCGCCGATGATACGTCCGCGGCCGTAAGCGTCCGGAAGACCGGTCAGGATACCGCAGTGACGTGCGCGCTGCATCTCCGGTGTGTAAGCGTCGAAAACGCCGTCGTTATGGGTCTTTCTATATTGGAAGACACGCTCGACCTCCGGATCCATCTCTCTTGCGTAAGCATCGAGAGAAGATCTGACCATGCGGATACCGCCGAACGGCATGATGGCGCGCTTCAGCGGAGCATCGGTCTGAAGGCCGACGATCTTTTCTTTGTCTTTGTCGATATATCCCGGGGCGTGGGAAGTAATGGTAGATATAGTGTGCTCGTCGATATCAAGGACGCCGCCGTTCGCCTTTTCCTGCTTGCGGAGCTCCAGGATCTTATTCCACAGATCTGTGGTTGCCTGAGTAGGTCCCGCCAGAAACGACTCGTCTCCATCGTACGGGGTATAGTTCTTGTTGATAAAGTCGCGGACACAGATGTCCTCCGACCATTTTCCAGGTACAAACATTGCAATAATCCTCCCTATCGGACATTTTCTGCGGAGCACCCTTAGTCGGGCCCTCTCCCGAATCATTCATCTAAAAAAGCCTTGCATAAAAACCAAAGACCCCGTCGATTTCTCTTCCGCTCCAAAAGCACCGGTCCTCATTCGTCAGGTGCCACCCCGACATGATCTGCGATACCCGGCAGGTGCCACCCCGCCACGCAGCCTGATTTCCAAGGGACAGGAGCCACCCCGTCCACAGGCGCTTCCGGAAAAGAAAATACTCTTTCCGGAGAAATGATTTTCATTACGGCTACATCATAACGCAAGGACGGGTCGATGTCACCCGTTTGAAAGAATATTTTTTGTACAAATTCCTTTATGTTCTAAAGGGCGGCATTGGTCGTTTTCCCCTCGCTGGATTTTTGGTGACAATCCTCTCACGCAGGCAGATGGAAAATAGTCAATAATTATTGTGGAAATGAAGTGCAACCCGGAACACTTTGGAGGGCTATTTATGTATAAAAAGATCCGAAACCTGCTCGCCGTTACTCTTGCAGGCAGCATGGTACTGTCTCTGGCTTCCTGCCGGAAACACAAAACCGTTGAGAATAAAATCGAAACCCAGACCTCGGAAACAGCTGATTCAGATGATAATACAACCGCGGCATCCGACGTCGATAAAAATGCTCCGAAAACTCTGACCAAGAATCCGGCCCGGATCATCAAGGACGATGAGATTTTCTATGAGTCGGAAAGCACGGAACTGAAGCTGGAACCGATTCCGGATGTGGAGCTGGCCACGAAGAAATTCACCACCTCCGCGATCGCCGGTGACCGGATCCTGGTAGACGTAGAAGTATCCCTGAAAGACGAATCGCAGGCAAAGACGTTATTGGCAAATGGCTACCAGAACTTGAATGATTACGAGTATCACAGTCTGCAGCTTTTCGACCTGACCGGCAAGAATCTCGCCACGATCCCCCTGGACGAAGACTGTGAATTCGCGAGTGCTTTTGCCATGGAAAACGGCGAGATCTTCGTCACCGTATTCAAGACTGACATGGGCGAATGCAAATCCTTTCCGGCATTCTTCGTGATCTCCCCTTCCGGCGAGAAACTGCGGGATCTGAAATATGACGTCGGTAAAAACCTCTTCGGTTCGCATGCCTATCTGATGGATAACGGCAATCTCTTTATCGCAGCCGAAGGAGAACTCTACCTTTTCGATGCCCAGGGCAAGCTGATCAAGAAGAACGAAGAACAGACCCTCGCGCCCTTCATGAACTACTCCGACGGCAAATGGCTCGTCGCGCACTACGCGCTTCCCTCCACCGACGTCGGGGGCTATCAGGAAGTTGATGTAAACACAGGAGAACTCACAGAGAAGTATAAGGTGGACAAAAATCTCAGTGTCGCGCTCACCGGTAATTCGGACTGCTTCATCTTCTCGGATGCGGGCATAGAGCAGTACAGCATCATACAGAGCACGACCACGCCGATCGTTTCCTATGCGAATTCCAACCTGAACTGTGCATTTCTTACGAACTGCCGGATGCAGGCCGATGGCTCCATGCTCGCTCTGAACGCGGAGCCGGACAAGGATAACGGCAGATGGAACACAGACTGCTATTGCTATTACGCCAACACGATGTCGATCGAAAAGCTCACCCGCGCAGATAAGAATCCTCATGCCGGAAAAGAACTGCTGAAGATCTGTACGTACGATATTTCCGATCCGTATTTCACCGACATGGTCTATAAGTATAATGCCGATCCGGAGAATCACGCGTACATCGAGCTCACCTCCGTGCTCGACGATGATTTCTCCTACTTCCGTATACATGATGAAGAGCATATCGAGTCCCTGAGCAGCACATATGAATATCTGACCGAAAAGATGTATAAGGGAGAAGGACCGGATATGGTCGTTGGTTTCTCCGGTCTTTCCGAGCTCAATACCGATGCGCTGCTTTACGACCTGAAGCCGTATCTGGAGGCGGATACCACCATCAAGAAAGAGGACTACTTCTATAACCTCTTCAGTGCTTTTGAACAAAACGGAAAGCTCTACAGTTTTCCTCTGACCTTCTCTCTTCTCGGCATGTACGCCAACAGCGAGATATCAGATGTCAGCGAAAAATGGACGTTCGATGAACTGAGCACGATCCAGAGCAAACTGTCGTCCCCGAAGAGAATAATGCCCTCATATGCAAGCACGATTATCTTCACGATTTTCATGTCGTCGTCGTCTTCAGACTTCATAAATAACGAGACCGGCGAAGTGAATTTCGATAATGATGATTTCAAAGCACTGCTTCAAGCAGCGAAGAAATGCGGAGTTGCAGAGCCGGAGTACAATGATGGCTTTGACAATTTCTATGGTGAAATAATGGACCCGCAAACGCAGTATTATCGAGGATATCTATTTTCGCACGAAGCCTACATGTCCACGCTCGAAGAGTACGCCATTGTAAGAGAAACATACATGAACGACAATGATAAACTGATCTCCTACCCTTCCGTCAAGGGAAAGAGCCTGACTGCCCTGGGAGGTCTGACAATATCTGTCACCAAGTGCGCCTCCAATCCGGATCTGGCGTGGGAATTCATCCGCTTCTGTCTCAACGAGGAAGCCCAGGAATACCTGAGTGCCGGCATGGGCAAGATGCCGGTCAGCCGAAGTGCTTTTGACGCGGTATGCAAGATACAGATCGATCAAAACGCGGCGTTGAATAAGGAATTCGAGAACGATCCTGATTATCACGGACCCTTCCCGATCCTGATCGATGACTCGAGAAGAGAGGAACTGGCCAAATTGATTGATTCCGTGGACAACTCCTATTATCAGGACTGCGGGATCATGATGGCCATATATATCTTAGCCGAGGGATACTTCAAGGATCTGGATACTCTCGACAATACCTGCATTCACATGCAGAAGGTAGCTTCCGATATCATGGATAAACGTAAGTAACAAAAAGCGCCGTCCGGAATGGGCGGCGTTTTTCATCTTGTGTGGCTAAAACCGGGCGCGGCTGGAACCGGGTGCCGCGGCGCTTACAGGGATCACTTATAGTCAGTGACGTCGAACTTCCTGTCTTTGAAGTAGTAATCGCGGTCTTCTTCCGTGATCTCTCTTACGACGTGGCAGGGATTGCCGAATGCGAGCATGTTGTCGGGGATATCTTTCGTGACAACGGAGCCCGCGCCGATAACGACGTTGCTTCCGATCGTAACTCCCGGCATGACGCAGACATTGCCGCCGATCCAGACGTTGTCGCCGATCGTGATGTCAATGCCGTACTCATAGCCGGAGTTTCTTGTCTCCGGGTGAAGCGGATGCCCGGCGGTGCAGAGCATAACGTTCGGGCCGCACATGAAGTTATCGCCGACCTTGACCTTGCCGACATCAAGAACTACGAAGTTATAGTTCGCGAAGAAGTTCGTGCCGACCTCGATGTTATAACCATAGTCGCAGAAGAAAGGAGACTCGATGCAGAGGAAGCCTTCCTTCGTCTTTCCCAGGATCTCGCGGAGAAGTTTCTCTCTTTCCTCCGGCTGGTCCGGTGCGAGATTATTGTACTTAAAAACCTTCGTCTTATTCGCCATGCGATCTTCCGAAAGCCCGTCCAGCCAGGACTTATACGGCAGATTCGCCAGCATGCGTTCCTTATGATTCATAATGCCATCCTCCTCATAGAAACATTTTCTTTCGGGAGGATAAGTTTGTCAAATCGCACCATATTTTTATCACGCTTCCGTGATAAAAATATGTGCTTGAAAAATACTAAGAGTACGCACTACATGTAATCGAGGAAAGAAACGGACGGATGCTTTTTGTCAAATCGCACAACACCTTTTCTGTGGAATTGACAAATCGGTGGTGGTATCTTATAGGTGACGAAAATTGTTCCGCCGGCAATGTGGCCGGTGCTTTTCAAAAAGAATCACAACGCCGCAGTGCGAGTGCTTTTCGGGTCGAACACGACGCCGGCAGAAGCAGCCCACGATAGCGGCGCGATTATAAGGAGACATGAATATGTGTATGCGTAAAACGAAAATAATCTGTACTCTGGGTCCGGCCGCGGATTCCGACGAGGTCGTTCGTGAGCTGATGCTCGCGGGCATGAACGTCGCGCGACTGAACTTTTCGCACGGTTCCTACGAGGAGCACCAGCAGCGTATCGACCGCGTAAAGCGTATCCGCGAGGAGCTCGATCTGCCGGTCGCACTTCTGCTCGACACCAAGGGTCCGGAGATCAGAACCGGTGAATTTGAGGGCGGAAAGACCAATTTCATCGAGGGTTCCGAGGTCGTCATCCGTCAGAAGGATGTCATCGGTACCGACAAGGAATTCTCCGTTTCGTACAAAGAGCTCGCGGGCGATGTGAAAGAGGGTTCCAGGATCCTCATCGATGACGGTCTCATCGAGCTGATCGTTAACCGCATCGAGGGCGGCGATATTTACTGCACAGTCAGCAACGGCGGCCCGGTTTCCACCAAGAAGAGCGTCAACGTCCCGGACGCGGAGCTCTGCCTGCCGGCCCTGACCGCGAAGGACAAGGAAGACATCCTTTTCGCCGTCAAGAACGAATTCGACTTCATCGCCGCGTCCTTTGTCCGTAAGGCCAAGGACGTCCAGGAGATCCGCCACATTCTCGAGAAGAACGGCGATCACGGCATCAACATCATCGCAAAGATCGAAAACAACGAAGGTATCCTGAATTTTGACGAGATCCTCCGCGTAAGTAACGGTATCATGGTTGCCCGTGGTGACCTCGGCGTTGAGATCCCGGCCGCTAACGTGCCGATCGTCCAGAAGAGATGCATCCAGCAGTGCCACACCGCCGGCAAGATCTCCATTACTGCGACACAGATGCTCGACTCCATGATCAGAAATCCGCGTCCGACGCGTGCTGAGGTTTCCGACGTCGCAAACGCTATCTACGACGGCACTTCCGCTGTTATGTTAAGTGGTGAGACTGCGAACGGCAAGTATCCGGTCGAGGCTCTGAAGATGATGGTTCAGATCGCCGAGCAGACCGAGGAATCGATCGATTACTGGTATCAGTTCAGCAAGGCGAAGCCGAACATGATGCCTTCTGTCGCAAACGCTATTTCGCACGCATGCTGCACCACCGCGATGGACCTCAATGCGAAGGCGATCGTTACCGTAACCCACGGCGGACGTACAGCCCGCCAGATCTCCCGTTTCCGTCCGGCCAGCCCGATCGTTGCAGGCACACTCTTCCCGAGAGTACAGCGCCAGCTGAACCTTTCCTGGGGCGTCTTCCCGATCCTTGTTCCGGAAGTTGCTTCTACTGACCAACTCTTCGAGGTCGGCATGCAGGCCGCCCAGAAGTGTGATTTCTTAAGCGACGGCGATCTCGTCGTTATGACCGGTGGTACTCCGGTCGGCATGAGCGGCACGACCAACACCATCCGTGTCCAGGCCCTCGGCAAGTCCATCGTTCACGGCAACGGCCAGCCCACCTCTGACGAGCAGGGCTCTCAGGTCACCGGCACTGTTTACATCGTTAAGGATCCGGAGCACCTCGAGGCGCAGCCGCCGCTCTCTGAGGACGACAGCATCATCCTCGTAGCTCCGTACACCAATAACAAGATGATGCCGTTTATTAAGCATGCAAAAGCACTGATCGTCGAGGATGACGACTCCGCTTCTCATGCCGCGACCGTTGCGATGGCGCTGGATATCCCGGCCATCCTGTCGTGCGAGAACTGCACCAAGCTCCTGAAGGACGGCGCGACGATATCCGTCGACGCCAAGAGAGGATCCGTGTCCTGATCCTTCCTTTACCTTCACCCCGCCGGGCGCCGGTGCTTTTCGGGCAGGAATAAAACAACAAATCGAAGGAAATGGGATCAAACGGCATGTTTGGTCCCATTTTCATTGGAGATCGAGGATTCTCTTGGCTGTTTTGCAAGGTTTGATCAAGGGAAATCTCTAAAACGTCCTTTTCACGTGTCGATTTCAACACGTCTTTTCAAGGGTTTTGTGAATTATTGCGATTTCCCTCGAGGAATTTTCCTTGTTCTTTCAAGGGTTTTCTCGTTTATTGCAAATTCCCGTGTAATATATTTCGCATTTCATCAAGGGTTTTCTCTAAAAATGCGATTTCCCTTGATTACACGATCAAAAAGCGACACGTGAAACTTCGGTTTCTTCATTTCCCCGTGAAAAGAACTTCATTTCCCCGTGGGAAGCACTTTTCCCTCTGCGTGAAAAGCACTCTCCCCGCGGCCGAGTGCATGCCTGCCCGCCCGCAGCTCACATCTGCGACACATACAGCTTGTAGTAGTCGCCTTTCTTCGCCATGAGCTCGTCGTGGGTGCCGCACTCGGTGATGCCGCCCTGGTCGATGTACATGATCTGGTCGCAGTTCTTGATCGTCGACAGGCGGTGCGCGATGATGAACGACGTACGCCCGCGGAGCATCGCATCGAGGCCCTTCTGCAGTGCTTTTTCCGTCTGAACATCGATACTTGACGTCGCCTCGTCGAGAACGAGCAGCGCCGGATCGGACAGCAGCGTGCGCGCGAAAGAGATCAGCTGCTTCTGGCCCTGCGAAAGCGAGGAACCGCGCTCCTTGACCTCGGTCTGATAGCCGCCCGGCATCTTACTGATAAACGCATCGGCGCAGACCGCACGGCTGGCCGTGACGATCTCGTCCGAAGTCGCGTCGAGCTTGCCGTAACGGATGTTATCCTCCACCGTGCCGCTGAAAATGAAGCTGTCCTGCAGCATGATGCCCATCTGCGAACGCAGCGACTTCAGCGTGACGTCCGAGATATCCTGACCGTCGATCAGGATCTGCCCGGAATCGAGATCGTAAAAACGCGAAATCAGACTGACAATAGTGCTTTTGCCGGCGCCGGTCGGGCCGACGAGCGCGATCGAACTTCCCGGTGCGACCTTAAACGACACGTTGTGCAGCACTTCTTTTCCCTCTTCGTACGAGAACGAAACGTCGCGGAACTCGACCTCGCCCTTGATTTCGGGCATCTCGGTCGCGCCGTCTTTATCCTTCACGCCCACGGGCTCGTCGATCGTCTCGAAGATTCGCTCGAGGTAGGCCATGTTGTTGATGAAGTTGTTGAAGATGTTGCCGAGGTTCATGATCGGCTGCCAGAAGCGCGCGGCGTAGCTCGAGACCGCGACGATGGCACCAAGCGTCTCCTGCCCCTGCGCGAAAAGCACCAGTCCGACGATGAAGATCGCGCCTCTTACGAATACCGAGATCGTGTCGATTCCCGGCCACACGAGGTTGGTGTATCGGAGAGCTCCCATCCAGGTCGTTCTGCAGTCATCCGAGAGGTTCTCAAAGATCTCGGCGTTCTCCTCCTCGCGGGCAAAGATCTGCGTGATCTTCGCGCCGACGATGTTCTCCTGCAGATAAGCGTTCAGGTTCGAGTTCTTGTTCGACACGAGCTGCCAGGCCTTGCGCTGCTTGTTCTTGACCCAGAACATGAAGACCGCGAGCACCGGCACGCCGATGAGAACGACGAGCGAAAGCTTGATGTCGGTCGTGAGCATGAAGGCGACGATGAAGATCAGGTTGATGATCTCCAGGATCGCGTTGATCAGGCCGTTGCTGAGCATGTCGCAGACGGAGTTGACGTAGTTAACGACGCGGATCAGGATCTTGCCGTGCGGACGGTCGTCGTAGTACTGGAACGGGAGCTCCTGCAGATGCGCGAAAAGGTCCTTTCTTATGTCATACACGATGTCCTGCGACATGCGCTCCATGATGTGGGAGCGGATCGTGTAAAAAACGATGCTTACGGCGTATGCGATGATCAGGAGAAGAATCAGAAAATGCAGGCGGTCCTTATCCTTGGCCGGGATGACGACGTCGAGTGCTTCTTTCGTGATCTTCGGGGCGCAGAGAGCCGCCATCGCACCGAGAGCTGAAAGGATCAGGGCGATGGTCATCTTCGCGGAATACTTGCGGATGTAGACCCAGGCGCGCTTAAGGTGCTTCAGGGAGAAAGGCTCTTCGAGAGTCTCGTCGACACGGTAGGTGTTGCGCTTTTTTACATTCTTCGCATTTGTGTCCGCCATCAGATCACCTCCATTCCCGTCTGCAGTCTCACGAGCTCGGCGTAGTAGCCGTTCTTCGCGATGAGTTCTTCGTGTGTGCCGCTCTCGGAGATCCTGCCATCCTGAAGGATGAGGATCTTGTCGGCGGTTTTCGTAGTAGAAATACGCTGCGCGATGATGATCTTCGTGCAGTCAAAATCCAGTTCCGCAAGGTGCTCCTGGATGAGTTTTTCCGTCTCCATATCGACGGCGGATGTAGTGTCGTCGAGGATCAGGATCGAGGGACGGACCGCCAGGGCACGTGCCAGCGAGATACGCTGCTTCTGCCCTCCCGAAAGGCCGACGCCGCGCTCACCGATGATGGTGTCATAGCCGTCCGGCATCTTCGAGATGAATTCATCCGCAACCGAATACTTCGCGAACTTCACGACATTCTCTTTCGTGATATTCGTATCACCGTACGCGATGTTTCCATCAATCGTATCAGAGTAAAGAAGGACATCCTGCGTCGCCATACCGATGCTGGTACGAAGCTGCTTGAGCTTAAGTTTACTGACGTTAAGACCATCGACGAGAACTTCACCGGAAGTCGGCTCGTAAAAGCGCGGGATCAGCTGGATCAGGGATGTCTTGCCGCAGCCGGTCTCGCCCATGATGGCGATCGTCTCGCCGGGGTTCGCGACGAAGCTGATGTCTGTCAGCACAGGAAGATCGGAATCCTCGTAACTGAAGCTGACATTCTTAAACTCGACCTTTCCTTCGAAGCGGTCGGGATGATCGATCGCATCCTCCGGATCCTTGATCGCCGGCTCGCTGTAGTAGATCTCCATGATCTTATCGGCGGCCGCGGAGAAGCGCTGGAATTCATTCAAGATGTTTCCGAGAAGACGCATCGGGTTCGCGATCGCCCACATGAGGCCGGAGAATCCGACAAACTCACCCATCGTCATTTCGTCCTTCATGAGGAGGGTGCCGCCCACCCACAAAAGCACGACCGGAAGGAGGTTCGCGCAGGTCTCGACGAACGGGAAAAACTTGACCCACACGAGTCGTGTTTTCTTATTCGTATCTCTGTATTCCTGATTGATCTTATCGAACTTTTCGATCTCGTAGTCCTCTCTCGAAAACGCCTTTACGACGCGGTTACCGGAAATGTTCTCCTGGGCCGCGGTGTTCATTTGCGAGTGCTTTTCGCGCAGAAGCTGATGCATCGGGGCAACCTTCTTGCGGAACGTAAAAACGATGATGAAGATGACCGGTGCGAGCGCGAGAATGTAGAGTGCCATCTTGACGTTCATGGAGAAGAAATAGATCGACACGGCGGTGAAGAGCGCGAAACACTCGATGATCATGCGGATGACCCACGCGATGTTGTGGCGGACGGCGTCAAGGTCGCCCGTCAGGCGCGTCATGAGGTCGCCTGTTCTGTACTCGTTGTAAAAGTGCATGTCCTGGCGCTCGATCTTCTCGAAAAGCTTGTTGCGGATGCGGTAGAGGGCGCGCTGCGAGACGTGCTCGTAGGCCATGCAGTCGAGGTACACGATGATGGCTCTAAAGATCGTGATGCCGATCATCGCGGCGATCAGGGAATAGAATCCGCTCTTGTCATTTGTGTATGCGCTCGCGGCATTCTCGCCGGTCAGATAGCGGTCGACGATCTGCTGTGAAAAGTACGGCACTGTGAGCTGAAGTACGTTATAGAAGACCGTCGCAAGCATCGCCACGATCAGGAGCCATTGGAGGCCTTCGATATTGTCCCAGATCCACTGGAGTTTCGTGCGCGGGAAGCGTTTCTTTTTCATAGATCAACCTGCCTGTGTAAACTTAGTATTTTCACGTGTTTCCGGTAGAATCGAGCGGGTCATTCACTGTTTCATTCGGCGATCTTCCGTCGTCTTTTCTGCGTTGATCTCCCGCCATCTTGCGGGGCCGGGCGTCAAAACGCGGTAGTCGGCGGGCATCATGGGGACGATCCCCGCCGTAGTGATCGCGCGGGTTGCGCGCCGTGGCCTCTATGGGGTGCAGTGCCACGGGCGGCTTCGGACGGTTTTCTGCTGGATTAATGGTTGTATAAGAAACAAGTGGGACCGCGCTAGATGGGGGTGCACGCGGCTCAGAAAATCGTCTTTTTCATTCTATCCTTGATGATTGCGAAAATGTGCCATGATTTTGCCTTTTTCTTTTCCGTTTTTGCCCGAAAAGCACTTATCCTTCTTCTTTGCTCTTCTGCCCGAAAAGCACTTATTCTTCTTCTTTGCTCTTCTGACCGAAAATCACCTGTTCTTCTGACTCACCCATTCTGATGTCACGAGTATAGCATCGCACCTGAGCGTCTGTAATGGTATCAGTAGTATAATCCGGCGTTCGTCAGGAGTCGGAAACATAGATGGAAAACAATGTATTTTTTGGGGATTATTTCTTTGACAATCTAAGTTTTTTGCCCTGTTCAGAGCCTCAAAAAGCGCTGATTTTTGCGTTCTTCGGGACTTTGTGATAAAATACGAATAACTATTGTCATGCATAAGGAGCGGGGAATGAAGATTTTCAAATCTTCGGAAAAGAAAACTCATCGTAACGGCAACCGTATATCCTGCGGGATCGGTACCGCTATCGTTATCCTGCTCGCTTTTTCCTGCGTCGTCGGCGCCGACTCTTTCCTTACGGAGAATTCGGGTACCGAGGGCGAATACTATGACATGGTGACCCCGGATTACTACAGCGCGACGGAGAACCAGACCGGCAGCACGGCCGCGAATCAGGATGAGACCGGAGACATCGCTGAGACCAAGACGGATGTCACCTCTGAGGTTATTGACGAGACGTCAATTCCGGACGCTTCTATGATCCCGGATTCTTCCGAGACTGAACCGATGGAGCCAACGGAAATGACTGCTCCGCCGTCCGATACAGATGAGACACAGGAGACAGGCAATATCTCCATTGCCGCTCCGACCATTCCTGCCCTTCCGACCGCGACACCGAAGCCGACGCGCGCGCCGACTCCGACCGCAACTCCGATGCCGACCCCGACACCGAAGCCGGAGTGGACAGAGAAGCCTTACAGCGACACTGTTTACGCGACCGGCGAGGTTAATGTACGTAAGGGTCCGGGTACAGAGTTTGAGATCACGAAGACCCTGAAGCTCGGCGATCCGATCGAGGTCGTCGCGAAGACCAGCAACGAGTGGTTCAAGACTGTTAAGGGCACTTACGTTAAGTGCTCCCTCTGCTCGGCCTATAAGCCGGTAACGCCGACTCCTAAGCCGACAAAAGCACCGACACCGAAGCCGAAGGCGACTCCTACGCCGAAGCCGAAAGCCGGTTCCGCTACACCTACCCCGAAGCCGAAGGCCACGCCTACACCTACTCCGAAGCCCTCTAACGGCGGCAGCAAGGATGGCATGACGCTCATCGGTTCCGACTTTAAGATCACCTTCTACGGTCCGGACTGGGCAGGTCCGGGTACCGACAACCGTCAGACCGCGACCAGGACGACCTGCGTCGAGGGCAGAACGGTCGCAGCCGACTGGGGCATCCTCCCGGCCGGAACGAAGATCTACATCGAGAATGACCCGCTCGGTGGCGACGGCTACTATACCGTTGAAGACAGGGGTTCCGGCGTCAATGGTCACCACATTGACATTTTCGCCGAAAACGGTGAACATATGAATTCCAAGTATGGCTATAAGGTTTACATCGTAAACTGATAAAAATAAAATCAGAGCCCCGGGGAGCGCCTGATCGCAGGGTTATCCGGGGACGGAACAAGAGGTATAAATGACACAATCCAACAATCGAAACGGTTCCTCACGGAACACGTCCGACGGCGCGAAATATGGGAACGCCGTCCGGCTTCCGTCTGCGTCCGCATCTTCCCGCAAGAGCAATTCTTCCAAGGGAAAGAGCGCGCCGGCAAAGAAGTCTTCTACTCCATCCGCATCTGCAAAAGCACCTTCCCGCCGGGCTCCTGCCAAGAAGCTTTCGAGCAAGCTTTCGGGCAAGTCCGGCAAACCCGGCAAGAAGAACAGCATCTTCTCATCCGTTCCGGATGACGTAATGGCGCAGATCAACAATACCTTCATGCAGACTGTAAAGGACGCGGAGAAGGCCTTCGCGAGCAAGAAGGAGACGCACAAGCTCAAGGTCATCCCGTTGGGCGGCATGCAGGAGATCGGCAAGAACATGACGCTCTTCGAGTACGGCAACGACATCATCATCGTCGATGTCGGCGTCGCTTTCCCGGAAGAGAGCATGCTCGGCGTTGACGCCGTGATCCAGGACTACACCTACGTTCTTCAGAACAAGGACCGTGTCCGCGGCATCTTCCTGACGCATGGACACGAGGACCATATCGGCGCGCTGCCGTACCTGATGCGCGAGCTGAAGTGCCCGCTCTACGGCGGTAAGCTCACCATCGAGCTCTGCCGTCACAAGCTCATGGAAGCAGGCGTCGGCACCCGCGGCATCGAGCTCGTTTACTGCGCCGCCGGAGACACCATCAAGGCCGGCAGTGCTTTTGCCGTAGAATTCATCAGAGTGAACCACAGTATCGCGGACGCGTTCGCCTTCGCGATCCGGACCCCGATCGGCAACATCATCCACACGGGTGACTTTAAGATCGACTTTACGCCGATCAACGGAGATCCGATCGACCTCGGACGCTTCGCCGAGTACGGACGCCAGGGAGTCCTTCTCATGCTCGCCGAGAGCACGAACGTCGAGATCCCGGGCTCTTCCCCGTCCGAAAAGCACGTGGGCGAGTCGTTCCAGAGAATCTTCCAGAACACGAGCGGACGTATCATCATCGCGACATTCAGTTCGCACGTGCACCGCATGCAGCAGATTTTCACCGCGGCCGAGATGTATAACCGCAAGGTCGCGCTCATCGGAAGATCCATGCTCAACACCTTCTCCGTCGCGAATTCACTGGGCTACATCACGATGAACCCCAGCACCCTGATCGATATCAACGACATCAATAAATACGAGCCCGAAGAGGTCGTTATCCTGACCACCGGTTCACAGGCCGAGCCGATGTCCGCACTGTCGCGTATGGCTTTTGCCTCGCACCGCGTTGTCGACATTCACGAGGGCGATACGGTCATTCTCTCCGCGCACCCGATTCCGGGTAACGAGAAGCCGATCTACCGTGTCATCAATGAGCTTTTCAGACGTGGCGCGCACGTCATCTACGAGTCTCTCGCAGACGTTCACGTTTCCGGCCACGCCTACCTCGACGAGCTCACACTCATCCACACACTGGTCAAGCCGAAGTTCTTCGCACCGTGCCACGGTGAGTACCGCATGCTCTTCCGCCACGCCGAACTCGCGCAGCGTCTGGGCATTCCGGAGTCGCGCACGTTTATCCTGAATAATGGCGATATTCTCGAGCTGACCGCCGATTCCGCCAAGATCAACGGTTATGTTCCGGCCGCACCTGTCCTCATCGATGGTGCAGGCGCAGGCGACATCGACAACCGCGTCTTCCGCGACCGCCGTGTGCTCGCAGACGACGGTGTCGTATCCGTTTCCATCGTACTTTCGAAGGTCTCCGGCAAGCTCCTGAGCCCGCCGGTACTGCAGTCTGTCGGTTTCCTCTTCGAGAGCGAAGCCGGCCCGATCCAGCACGAGTGCTCGCAGAAGCTCTACAACTATCTGCACCGCCTCGAGACATCGAAGTCCACCAAGTCCATCCGCGAGGCCGCGGAATCGCACCAGATCCGCGACGCGCTGAAGAGCATGCTCTACGAGAGCACGAAGCGCCGCCCGCTGATCCTGATCAGCGTGGTCGAGATCTAAAGAAGGCGCACATCCAGCGCCCCGGCCCAGGGCCGCAATTCAAACCGCATACAAAAAGAGGCGCCGTATCCAGCGCCTCTTTTCTTATCGTTCAGGGATCAGTGCTTTTCGAGAAGGCACCGACGCATAGGCAACAGTGTTTTATCAGAAGGCCTCCAAACGCAAAAGCACCAGTGCTTTTCGCACCGAGGGATCAGCCGCCGTTGCCGCCACGCTTCTCTCTCTCTTTAACGAGATTGTCGTGGTTCGTCTTCTCGATGCTGTCGGTGATGTAGTAGTTCGTGCCCTTGTTGTACCACTCCGTCTTCGAGATGCGCGGCTCGTACCACGAGAACTGCCTGTAGTAGTTGTAGAGTTCCTTGTTCTCGAAGATGTAGCCGTGGCGTGCCCAGATCTCGTTGATCGCGTAACGGAGCTCCTCGTCCGTAAGCTTGCTGATCTGATCCTGCGGGATGAGCTCGGTGTCGCTGTGCGGGAACATGAAGCCATTTCTTTCCTCGTTCGGCTGATGCAGCGGGAAGATGAGGGACACGTCGATGGTATCCTCCGCCTGACTGTACTTGGAAGAAGACGTGATATCTCTTCTGAGCGTGTCGAGGTCCGCAACTCCGTGTGCCGTCCAGCCATTACCGGACTGCTTTTTCTGGACCATATTCCTTTCATGCAGATGGATATTGCCGTTCGTGTAGACGCCGTAAAAGCCCTCGTACCAGTAGTATTCCTTCGCGGTCTTCGATGCTCCGTAGGTCTCAGAGAGCTGCACCTGATAAACCGTGTAAACCACACTGTCTGCCGTGTCAGGGTCCGCCGGATCCTTCGCGGTCATAATGATGTAGCCGAGGAAATTGACGGTGTCCAGCTGAACACTCGTGCTGGACGAGAAATCCGCTCTGATATCCGTGTCCGACTGCCCCTGCAAGCTCCCTTGCTGCTCCCAGGTCATCTGCGCCTTCGACGTTACTGTCTGCGAAACGTACTGTGTCGTAGGCGGCAATGTTTCGTCCGATCCGCCGGTTGTCAGAGACTTCTCTGTGGACTCATCCGGATCGTCGTCGTCATCGTCATCGTCTTCATCGTAGGGCTCTTCAATATCGTTGTCCGTGGTCTTCGACTTTTTCTTCTTGGTCGAGGTCGTCGCATCATCATCTTTCAGCTTCGGCATGATGAAGATAAAGAACACTGTCGCGGCCGCGGCCAGGAACACCAGAATCGATGCGATTACGATATAAAGAGTTTTCTTCTTTTTCGGTTTCTTCTCTGAATTCTCGCTGTTCTGATCTTCGTCCCACGCGGCTTCATTCTGCTGACGGAAATCCTGCGTGCTATAGTCCTGATACGCCGGCGTGGTCTCCACTGCGTTCGGATTCTGCTGCGCCTGCTGAATCTGCTGGCCCTGTTGCGCCTGCTGGTACTGTGCCTGGAAGTACTGTCCCTGAGGATACTGCTCCGGCGACATCATGGAAACCGTATGCTCAAAGTCCTGGATCTCCGGGTACTGCGGTTCTTGCGGATACTGTGGCTGAGGCTGGGAATACTGCGCCTGCGGATACTGTGGCTGTGGCTGAGCGTACTGTTCCTGAGAATACTGCGGCTGTAGCTCTGCCTGTTGGAACTGCCCCGGCTGGTAATTCGGAACTGCATACGGATCCGGCTGCGCCTGCGGATACTGAGGCTGCTGATATGTCGGCACCGTCTGCGCGAGCTGCGGGTCCGGCTGATAGTTCTGCGCCGCGTACGGATCCTGCGGATACGTCGGATACTGGCCGCCCTGATAATTCTGTGCATACGGGTCCGGCTGCGCCTGCTGGAACTGCCCCGGCTGGTAATTCGGCGGGTACTGGCCCGGCTGCGCGCCCTGCGCCCCCTGGTTCTGGAAATCCACGAACCAATCGCCGTTCGGCGCCCCCTGCGGATTATACTGATTCGGATCATTCGGATTCATTGCTTACCCATCCCCCACAAAAATTAAATACCTATCCCAATTATGCATCATTCGCGCCCGAAATGCACTTCTTTTCTTCTCAGGCCGTCATCTACTTTCACGATAATAGCGGTTTTGTACTACTCCCCGGTTTTTATCCGTCATCTACTTTCTCGATAATTGCATTTTTGTACTACACCCCATTTTTCGCCTGTCATCCACTTTTTCGAAAAGCACTGTTTTGTCCTATTTTTCGCCTGCGATCGCCCGGCGCGAAGATGGATTTCAAGGGAAAATAAAGAAAACAAAGTTTCACGTGTTGATTTTCGAGTAAGCAATCGCGGGAAATCACGATTATAGAGAAAACCCTTGATGAAAATGATGGTGCTTTTCACGGGAAAATGCATTTGGAGAGAAAACCCTTGACGAATTGAGGAAATTCCTTCAGGGGTAAATACAATAAACGGAAAAACCCTTGATGGATCAAGGAAAATCCATCAAGGGAAATCGCAATTATTTACAAAACCCGTGATAAGGCACGATGAAATCAACACGTGAAACAGACGTTATGGAACTTTCCCGTGATAAGCGGCCTTGGGAGCATCCAAAAAAACTATACAACAGGAAAAGCACCCGCCCTGCGGTCATGATCCGACCTTGCGAAAAGCACCCGCCCCGCAGCCGAAGCCGCAGCCACCTCAGCCGCCTTTTCTCACCTCGATGACATCGCGGATCGCCTTGATGCGGCCGAATACACGGTCGAGCTGCTCCTGATCCTTGACCTCGATGGTCATGGTGAAGCGCGCCGTGATGTCCTTCATCGCGGACATGGACGCGGAAGTGATCGGGATGCGCTCCTCGGCGATCGCATTCGAAATATCCGCCAGGAGATGACGGCGGTCGTGCGCGATGACAGTAAACTCGACTGGATAGATCGCCTTGGTGTGCTCCTGGTTCGACCAGTAGACCTCGATCAGACGCGAAGCACGCTCCGCCGCGCGGGCCGAAGCCGTCGCGTTTCTCATGATGTTACGAATATTACTGCAGTCTTTACGGTGCACGCCGACGCCGTTACCGCGCGTGATGTAGCCGATGATATCATCGCCCGGGACCGGGTTGCAGCAGCGCGAAAGATGCACGAGACAGTTGTCGATGCCTGTCACGACGACGCCCGTTTCCTGATGGGCTTTGGCAGAAGCCTTCTTGCCGGCAGTATGCTGCTGCTCCTGCGCACTGGCAGAGAGAGTAGGACCGGAAGTCAGATTCTTCTCGTCGAGGATCTCCTTGGCGATCGGCTGGTACACGACCTGACCGTTACCGGTTACACGGTAGCCGAGCTCGAACCGCTCATCCTCCGGCAGTGCTTTTATATATTCATCACGAAGACGGCCGACGACCTTCTGAGCAGTAATGACACCATAGCCGATCGTCGCATAAAGGTCATCCAGTGTGTTCTGCGCGGTCTTTCGGAGGATCGTCTCCACGAAAGGCTTCTGCAGGAGCTGATGCGGCGCAAATCCGAGCTTCTTCATCTCGCGCTCGACGGACTCCTTACCGAGAAGGATGTTGTCGTCACGGGATTCCTTCTTGAACCACGAGTTGATCTTCGACTTCGCCTGGGAAGTCTTGACCATCTTCAGCCAGTCACGCGAAGGTCCCTTGATCTGCTCGGACGTCAGGATGTCGACGATATCGCCATTCTGAAGTTCGTAGGACAGCGGAACGAGACGGCCGTTGACTTTCGCGCCGTACATTCTGTTGCCGATGCCGCTGTGGATCGCATACGCGAAGTCGATCGGGCACGAGTGCAGAGGCAGCGAGATGACGTCGCCCTTTGGTGTAAACACGAAAACCTCCTCGGCGACGAGGCCGGTCTTCAGGGAATCGAGATACTCGTTTGCATCTTTCGACTCGCCCTGCCAGTCAAGGATCTGACGCAGCCACGAGAGCTTGTTATCGAAAGAAGTGTTCTTCGCTTTGACGTTGGAATTGCCGCTCTCCTTGTACTTCCAGTGCGCGGCGATACCATACTCGGCGGTACGGTGCATCGCGAGCGTTCTGATCTGGACCTCAAAAGGAATGCCTTCCTTACCGATGACCGTCGTGTGCAGCGACTGGTACATGTTCGGCTTCGGCATCGCGATGTAGTCCTTGAAGCGGCCCGGCATCGGGTAGTACATCTCGTGCACAAGGCCCAGGACCGCGTAGCAGTCGGACACCGTGTCGACGATGATGCGGCACGCAAAAATATCGTAGATCTGATCCAGGTGCTTGTCCTGTTTCTTCATCTTGTTGTAAATGCTGTAGAAGTGCTTCGGGCGGCCCTCGATCTCGGCATGAATGCCCATCTGCGTGATCCTCTCACTCATCTCGCCGACCACGTTCTCGAGGAACTTTTCGCGCTCGGATCTCTTCTGGGAGATCGCGCCGACGAGCTCGTAGTACGCGTCCGGATCGGTGTAGCGGAGGCAAAGGTCCTCAAGCTCCCACTTGATCTTATAGATACCGAGACGGTGCGCGAGCGGCGCGTAGATATCGCGGGTCTCCATGGAGATCTCCTTCTGGCGCTCGGGGTTCTGGTGCTTCATGGTACGCATGTTGTGGAGACGGTCCGCGAGCTTGATCAGGATAACGCGGATGTCCTTGGCCATCGCGAGGAACATCTTACGCATGTTCTCCGCCTGCTGCTCTTCCTTCGATGAATACGGGATCCGGCCGAGTTTGGTAACGCCTTCGACCAGAAGCGAGACGTCTTCGCCGAAGATCTCGGTAATGAGTTCACTTGTAACGGGGGTGTCCTCGACCGTATCGTGCAGGAACGCCGCCACCAGTGTGTCGGTGTCGACTTCGAGCTCCGTCAGGATCTGCGCGGTCGCGATCGGGTGGATGATGTACGGCTCGCCGGACTTTCTCTTCTGCGAGCTGTGGGCCTTATACGCGAAAACGAACGCGCGGCGGATCCGGTCCGACTCGTCCTTGTCCGAGTAGGACTTGTAGCGCGAGATGACCTCGTCGAGCATGTCGAGGATCTCGTCACTGACGTCCTCAGGCATGGTCTCGTCGCGAAGCTGCTCGAAAAGCACTTCTACCTCGGGCGCGATCTCTTCCGTTTTCTTGCTGTCACCACTCATTCGTCATATCCCCGGCCTTACCGGCCATTCCCCTTAATCCGCTTCAGGTGCTTTTGCATTCGCGAAAAGCACTTGGAACGTTTTTGTTGTTTCGAGTTTAACCCTTTCTGTCACAGATAACAAGGTAAAACATACTCTTTCGTCATTTATGCGCGTCAGTTCGAGAAGCCCCGCCTCGCTGAAAATGTCCAGCGCACGGGCGATTTTGAAGGCGTGAAGCGGTTTTCTGTATTTTCCCGTCAGAAGCCTCGCGAAAAAGTGCAGGTCGACGATATTCGTCTCATCCTTGCAGTTCTGCTGGAAATGACGGTACAGGATGCCCATCTCCTCGCCGGTCGGGCGGAGTTCCTCCTCCTTACACTTGCCGATCATGGCGATCTGCCGGAGCGGAAGGCCGTTACGGTAGAGGTTTTCGAGTACCTGCGGCTTATCCCAGATGATCTTTCCGATCGGGGCGAAGTGCATGTCCGCGACCCGAAGCGACAGGCTTTCCTTGTTATTCCAGGTGTTTACGCCCATCTCGACAAGCACGTCGACCGCGCTTCCCTCGGCGAACATATCCGCCCACTCGCCCGCGCCAAACGCGATGGCGTCGTAGTTTTTGACGTTATCTTCTTCATCCTTACAGCTCAGGAACATCTTGAGGTGACGGTTTCCGGCGCCTACGGCCTTAGGCGAAAGGACCTTCATGCCCGAAAGAAGGAAAACGGGTTCTCTGTTGCCCTCACCAAAAGGCTCAAGCCCGGCGAGTTCTTTTGCCGTATCAAGAGAAAGATCAGAGGGCGTGATCACCATGTCCACATCCGTGCACAGGATGTCGTCCTCGGTGTTTCTCCGGTCCGCGAACTCGGCGACCTTCTTTCTGAACTCGTCGAAGTTCTTCTTCTCGACCGAAACACCCGCCGCGCGCTTGTGTCCGCCAAACTGTAACACTGTTACACCGCAGTATTTCAGGCATTCCAGGATCGGGAAGTCGCCCGCGGTGCGGCAGCTGCCCTTATAGATCCCGTCCTCTTCCGCGAACACGATTGCGGTCCGCTGGTAGCGGTTCACGAGGCGGTTGGCCACGATGCCGAGGATGCCGAGGTGCCAGTCCTCGCCAACCACTATGATCGGCATGGAGCAGTTCTTCATGTGGGAGATCAGCTCGTGGTCAGACTCAATCTGCGCGACCGCCGCATCCACGAGGTTCTGCTCGAGTTCCTGGCGGCGGGCGTTCTCGGAGATGAGCTCATCCGCCAGCGCCATCGCGCGCTCAGGCTCCTCTGTCAGGAGGAGTTCCAGCGCACGGTCCGCTTCGCCCAGACGCCCGCAGGCGTTGATCTTCGGCGATTCCTGAAAAGAAATATCGCCGGTGCTGATCGAGAGCGGCGTGGTCATGTCGAGGGCACCGTAAGATGCGGAGTTTCCGGCACCGCCCGTGCTTCCGTTCGCACCGTTCACACCGCCATTTCGCGCGGCATAGGCACCGCTCCCGTTCGAATTCACATTCTGCTTAACCTGCAGAAGCAGGGCTCTAAGACCCGGACGCTGCGTGGTGCTGAGCGCCCGAAGTCCTTCCTTGACGATCGTTCTGTTCTCGCCGGTCAGGCTCACGACGTCGGCAATCGTGCCGATCGTGACGATATCGAGGTAATTTCTCCACTCCTCTTTTCCTTCCACATTTCCGGTCTTCTCCGGGAATCTCGGGCTCAGCGCATCGACGAGCTTCAGTGCCACGCCTGCGCCGCAAAGGTGGATAAAAGGATACGTGTTATCAGTTCTTTTGCAGTCGATCACGGCCAGCGCCGGGGGAAGCTCATCTTTCACCTCGTGGTGGTCCGTGACGATAACGTCCATGCCCTCGGACACGAGCTGCGCGACCGCCTCAACATTGGCAACGCCGCAGTCCACGGTGATCAGCAGACCGGCCTTCTTCTCGCGGATGCGGTCCAGCAGGCCGTCGGAAATGCCGTAGCCCTCGCTCAGGCGGTTCGGGATCACGTAATCGGCGTTCGCGCCGAGCTTTCGGAAAAACAGCATCAGGATCGCGGTCGCCGTCACGCCGTCCGCGTCGTAGTCGCCGCAAACCAGCATCTTCTCACCCTTCGCCACCGCCTCGCAGATGCGGTCGACGGCGATATTCATATCATTCATCAGGAAAGGGTCGTGCCACTCGAGCTCCGCGCCCGAAAAAAAGCTGTCCGGATCGATGCCGCGCATCTTCAAAACGCGCAAAATCAGCGAGGCCGCATCATCTGCAGTCCCCGCGCTGCCCAGTGCTTTTCCAGCCGGATTATCGTCAGGCAAACGCCACTTCTTCTCTAAAAGGATCACAATCGGACCTCACACTTATCTACTGATTTAATTGTAGCATAAGATGAGATTTGCTCACGATTCTTTTTCGTTTTTTCTTCCGATGACTTCCCCGATCGCAAAGGCAGCAACAGCACAGCCGGCGCCCCCTCCGCCAATTACAACGCCCCCCATCCGGCGCGTCACACACCATTCCCAGCACGCCACTCACCAATTCCGGCGCGTCATTCACCAATTCCAGCACGCCACTCACCAAAACCGTCACCTAAAGCCCTTCATTGGTGAGCTTTTTTTCAAAAAACCTCATTTTCTTCTCGAAAAGCACTTACTTTCGCATTTTTACTCACCGAAACGTCCTTCGAGGTGAGCTTTTTGGTGAGTCGTTGCCTCGCATCCACGGGATTTCTCACTTTTTTCTCACTTTGCATCGTTTTTTGGAAAGAATCTGAAAATCCGCCACCGCAGAACGCATTCATTCGCCTGACATCCACTAGATTTGCAAATTTCGGGAATACCTGGGGAATGACATCGAATCCTTCTCGAAAAGCACTTGTCGTTCGTCATACGTTCGTAAATCGCTGCTCTTTTTCGAACAATCTGCGAACCAGCCCCATTTTTCTCGAAAAGCACCTGCCGTTCGTCATACGTTCGTAAATCGCTGCTCTTTTTCGAACAATCTGCGAACGGCCGTCGAAAGAAAAAGGGCCGCCTTACCATCGGCGGCCCTTCCAGGTATATTGGAGGGTTATTATGAAAGTTGGCTTACTTTAATTCTCTGCCCACTGCCCAGCGCCGCCCGAAGCCGAAGCCACCGCCCGCGCCCGACACGAAACCATCACTCCACATTCTTCAGCGCATCCGCCAGCGGGATCTTCTTGATGCGGATCGTGTCGAAGATCGCGACGATCGCGTAGGATACGACGAGGATCAGGATCATCTTCAGGATGCCTGCCGGACTGATGTACACGTCGAACCAGCCGTTCAGCGATCTCATGTACAGGCGGAAGATGCCCGAAAGTCCGAGGATCGCGAGGGCGCAGGTCAGGATAGCGCTGACGACGACCACGATGGAGGTCAGAAGGATGTAGAGACTGTTGATCTCGCGGTTCTCGTAGCCGAGGACCTTGACCATCGAGATGGACGTGGCATTCTTCTCGATGATGATCTTCGTGAGGAGGTACATCATCAGGACTGCCATGATCAGGCATACCCAGGACACCATGTCCATCGTGCCGCCCATACTGTGGTCGAGCTGCGTCGCGATGCTCATGACTTCTTCGATCGTGACTACAGAGTAGATCTGTTCGTAATCGATATCCGTGATCGTGTTCTGTGCCAGGAATCCGGTAAAAGCATCCGCATCCAGACCGAAGATGCTGTTGAAGTTCTTTTGCGGCAGGACTACACAGAGCCCGCCGTCGTCGTCGTACAC
>JAEEGJ010005337.1_pt1 | contig 40688 bp, 29 predicted proteins | sample 8958761 | NCBI WGS metagenome assembly JAEEGJ01 (sample SAMN16246546, study PRJNA631951) | gut metagenome | biome: gut microbiome; feature: rumen; material: RS-attached | host: Bos | place: Iran: Karaj | collected 2018-10 | reverse complement strand
AGCTCCTCCGGCACCTCCCGAACCGAGCGCCGAAGAAAAGCTTCTCACCGAGATCCGCGACTTGCTGAAGAAGTAATTTTCCGAAGTTTACGGAACGAAGACCGCCGCATGGCGGTCTTTATTTTTTTGTGCCGTAAGGCACCCACGAAGCCAGCCCTAGTCGCCCGCACCGAAGGTGCCCACGAAGATACTTGTTCATCGCTTACGCTTGCGTAAGCGCGAGGCAAGCAGTGCTTGCCGAAGTTTTTTACTTATTTCGAGTGCTGGGAGGGTCTTAGGGAGGGGGACCCCTCCCTAGTCGCTTAGAGAAATTTCTCTGTCCGCCTTGAACGGCAGTTCCTCGACCTGGGGGGTGGCAATCAGCACCTGGCAGTCCTTCTCGCGTACGAGTGCGGCGACCGCATCGCGGCGATTCACGTCCAGCTCCGCGAAAATGTCATCGAGCAAGAGGATCGGCTTCCCTACATGCTGCGCGGCAACATCGACCGCGGCAAAGCGCATGGCAATGGCCGCCGAACGGCACTGTCCCTGCGACCCCACCGAGCGCATCTCGTAGCCCGAAGCGCACAGTGCGAGGTCGTCCCTGTGGGGGCCCGCCATCGTAATCCCCTGCATCTTTTCCACGAATTCAAGACCCGCAAGCTTGTTCGCAAAGGCGTTGCGCAACATTTCCTCGCTCACACCCTGCGCACCGTCCGCATTCTCGCTTCCCTGAATCGCACATTCCGCAGTATCCCCGTCGGCGACCGAATCCAGGTCTTCCGCATCCATGAATTCCGCCGCATCGAGCGCATCCAGCTCCTTGAGGATGGAACTCCTGTAGTCGCACGTTATCGCGTCGACACCGCCGGAAAGCCTGCGGTAATACCCCGTAATCACCGGGGATATTTCGGCGGACAGGTTTATACGCGCAAGCCAGAGCTTCGCGCCAAGTTCCACGAGCTGCCGCGACAGCACCTGGAAAAGGTCTTCGCCACCGACGGCACTGCCTTCCTTCTTGAACTGCCGGAGCCACTGGTTGCGCTGCTGCAGCACGCGCTTGTAGTTGCGCAGCACCCCTGCATTCGCCGCAGAACGGAAGCAGAGGATTTCGTCGAGCCAGTGCCGGCGCACTTCGGGCGCGCCACGCAGGAGCTCGATATCGGAAGGCTGCATGATGACCGCGGGAGACTTCCCGAAAAAGGCCGAAGCCGAACGCACCGCGGAGCCGTTTTCCTTCGCGGTCACCTTCCGGCGGCCGACCTGCAGCGCACGGGAAAGCGGAATCCCGTCAAACTCGAATTCACCACGTACAATCAAATCGTCTTCATTCCAGCGGACCAGTTCCTTCAAGTCCTTCGCGCGGAACGAGAATCCCTGCGAAAGCAGGTGAACCGATTCAAGGACTGTCGTCTTTCCGCAACCGTTCGGACCGTGAATCACGTTGATTCCCGGAGCAAACGAGAAGTCCAGCCCGTCGAGGCTACGGACACGCGCCAACGACAGCGACTTTATCACGGGATGAATCCCCTCACGCCAATACTCAACGGGTTGAACAGTCCGGCGCTGGATTCATAGGTCAGGGCGTAATTCACATCGAACAGATAACTCTTCTTGCCGATGCGCACATTGAACTTGTAACCGAGACCGAGCATCGCATCGAGACCGTCCATACCGATACGCACCGTACCCGCAGGGATGATCTCGCATTCAAAACCTACGCGGCCCGTCCACACGTGGTGCTGCGGGTCAAAGACGAGGAGCGTATCGGCCACCTGGTAATCGAGCGCTTCCATCCAGGCATACACGGGCTTGCCAAGCACCTTCGAGCGGTAGCCCAGTCCCACCTGCAACACCTTGGGGCGAATGCCTTCCGACGAAGGCACCCTATTGTCCGAACTCGGATTGCGGATCCAGCGCGCCGAAAGGTTCTTGCTGAAGCTGATATTCCTGATGACAACGGACGAGGACCATTTCTCGTTCCACTGGCGCAGCCAGCCGAAGTTGAGCGCCATCGGGCTCGTGAACCCTTCGACCATATCCACGTCCTCGTAGTATTCTGCAATGTCCATGTTGTCGTAGCCGAAGGAGAGCGACAATCCAAACGCATCGCGGCGGGTCGCCCTGAAAGCGAAACCGAGGTACATCATCGAAAAGAACGGGGTCGCCGTTCCGAGCGTCTGGTCGTCCTCGTCGATAACCTCGAAATCGATATCGCCACGGTAGAGCATGGCAAAGCCGATTCCCATACGGTTTCCTACAGACGTTTCAAGACCGAGGGATCCGCCCATACGGTCGAGGCTACGGCGTTCGGCATTGAGCGTATAGTTGAAGTTCTGTCGGAAGCCGAGGATAGCCGGGTTCCAGTAGGCGCCCGGCATGGAAGACGTATCCGCGGAGCCCGTATTGCCACGGCCCAGTTCGCGTGTTCCCGCGCCCATGCGCTCCACGAACCCGTCGTAGCCGCCAAGAGCCGCCTTCTTGTCGACGACGCCCGCAACCACAGAAGATGCGAGCAGGGCAAGTACAGTTACCACAAAGGAGATCTTTCGTACAATCATCATCGACCCCCTCCGAGCGTCATCACCTTGCCCCAGCCCACATGCCCGTGGTTATCCTTCACGCGCACATAGTACACGCCCATGGTACAGGGGTTGCCGTAATCGTCCAGGCCGTCCCATACGTCTTCCTTCGCGTTCGTGGAGCGCGAGGCATCCGCAAAGCGCGGCGCCGACTTCACGACCGTGCGGACCTTCCGCATGTCGTAGCTGAACACCTCGATGGTAACCTTCGAATCCTTGCCCACCTTGTAGGAGACTAGCGATTCGCTCCCGGCCGTAATGACCGAAGGCACCATGCGTATAGATCCCAGGTCTCCGCTCAACTTGGCGCGGTTCAAGATCGGGGTCCAGGTCTTGCCCGTATCCGCCGAAACAGAGACCCCGTTCCCGTTTGTCGCGACCGCAAGCCCCGTCACGCCTTTCGCAAGCGGGAACGACGTAACGGACCAGATAATCACGTCGCGGTCGGTCACGCCCATCTCGAATCCGTAGAGCCAGCCGTATTCGTCCTCGTCGATTTCATAGGCGCGGAATCCGAGAGTATCAAGCTTCAACAACCCGCTCTCGGCACCGCCCACCGTGCGGACTCCGACAAAAGCCTCGCTACCGACAAAAGCGACATCGCTTACCGTATAGTCGGCGTTATCGTATATGTCCTTCTTCTGCGCCTTGCCATTCATGTCAAGGAAGGGAATCTTCGAGAAATCACCCGACGCCCCGACCCTCTTGCGCCAAAGCGCACCCGAAACGGATTCCTTACCCTGCGATTGCGTTTCCGCGATAATCTGCAGCGGGTTTCCGCCCATCCAGATACCCGTCACGCGCAAGGTGTCGATTGCCTTCGAAGCAAGCGAGAACTTTCCGTCGCGCGACATCTTCCAAAGCCCGCGAGCCGTCGCAAGCCACAGGTCGCCCGTTTCGTTATCCATGGCGACATCAAGTATTTCCGTATACTTCTTGAGGTCCTTCGAGGCGTTCAGCTTGAGCGTATCGAGCGATTTGGCCTTGCCGTCAAAAATCAGCCGGAATTCCCTCGGGTCGTTCGCCCCCCTCGAAATATCATAACCCGTAAGGCCGAGAACCCCGCGCGCAATCCAGAGCGTCGAAGCAATAGAATCATAGGCAAGCCCGCTTACGGCATAGGTCATCGCCGTGTCGACATCTTCTGCCGCCGTCGGGAGCTCCAGCGGAGTCTCGACAAGCTTGTTAATACCGCGCACCGAGATAATCCCGCTCGGCTGGAGGAAGCTACCGTCGCGCGACATCCCGAACATCGGGAATACAGTGCCGAGTCTCCCCGCGGACGCCACCGGGATACGCCTGCGTTCCGCATTGACATCGATAAAGATTCCATCCTGGACCGCCGTCATGGAATCCGAAAGCGCGTCCTGGTCCGTATTGACCACCTGCACCTGGCCGGAGGCAGACACCTTGAGATCGAGAAGCGTAACGCCGCTGTTCAGGTCCCCGCGCGAGAATACCCACAGGGCTCCATCCGCTCCGCCAGGAGCGACCGAGTACGTCCAGTTGCTAAAAAGCGTCTCCGTCGCGGCAAGGGCGGCCGCAGCAGCAACTGCCATGGCAACGGACACACGCCCAAGCGCCTTGTACAAGCCCATTTTCATCATCACCTCATGTCGATTTCATCGACTCCCTTTACGGGCTTGTACTTGAAATCATCCGGAGAAACCTGCTTCACCACCTTCAGGTTCATAATGTTGTACCAGGTCGCGTTCCCCGAAGGGTCGACCGTGAACAGCCTGACCGGCGAAAAGTCCTTCTGCGAAAGCCACACTTCCATCTGGTCGAACTGTCCCGCATACTTGGACGGGTCGAGCTTGAGCACCCAGAGTTTCTGCTTGTTGAATTCGGCTTCCTTCAGCTCCCGCGCCTTGCATCCCAGGTACTTGAAAAGCAGCTCGGACGGGTGCAGCGACGAGGAAAGGTCCTCGACCGCCTTGATGAGGACCTGCTTCTGTTCCACGTTGTGCTGCCACAGGCTCTCGCCATCGCTATAGAACTTGATACCCGCGATGTCGAGCGTGAAACGGTCCCCGTCGGCCACCATAAGGCTTCCCTTCTGGCTCACGATGTCGGGAGTTTCCGAATAGAACATCTGTACCTGGAACTCGAGTTTCCACGCCTTGCCCGACTTGAACCAGTTCTTCGACTTTTCCATCGCCTCGTCGGCGGTCAGCGCGAAAGCCTGCATACAAGATAGGGCAAGTATACCCATGACTAGAAAGAATCTACGAAATTTCATAAAGCTCCTAAATATCCACAAAAATACAAAACAAACGGCATCCGGACATTGGGTTTTTCAAAGATATATTTCTATCTTTTGCCAAGGAACTTTTTTAGAAGGATTTTATGCGCAAACTCATTCTGCCCATCGCCCTCATGTCCGCGAATTTTGCATTCGCCGTTGATGTCGAACTGCACGGATCTGTCAACTTTGACTACGGAAGCTATTTCGACGAGCATTTTAGCCCCATCAACGCAGCGAACCAGGACATCGACCTTTCTGCCACGGCGAAAATGGACGAGAACGTGTCTGTCACCGTCAAGGCGAACACCCACACGAGCTACCAGGACACCCTGGGCAACTACCAGGCCTCCGAGACCAGGCGCCACTTCTACGCCCACTCGACCGCCATGGGCGACGGCGGCAAGTACACTGATTTCAACTTCGACGGCGTCGAGCTCCGCTGGGACATCACCCACGACATCGGCCTCGTGTTTGGCGACCTCACCTATAGCGCAGGCGCCTTCAACTACTACTACTGGCGCGACCCCGCCCGCTACGCGGTCATCGTCCGCGAACAGGACCTGCGCGGCGTCGGCCTCGAAGTCGGCAACGAGAAGTACGGTTCGGGCAAGGTCTACTTCGGCGCCTCCGAGAACAACGAACATTCCGCTGTCCTCTTCGCCACGTACTCCTACCCCGTGCTCAACCACGTCGACGAACACTTCGTGCTCACCCCGAGCGTCGACTGGGCCTTCGGCAAGGACATGGGCCGCACCTACACCTACGTGTTCGGTCTCGAAGCAGACTACACCAAGAGCCTCGAGAACATGAACTACGGCGTCTACTTCGTTTGGGGCATCCACCCCTACAAGGGCAAGGGCGTCAACTCCTTCCTCGTGGAACCGAGCTTCAACTACGCCTTCTTCAACCTGGGCGCCAGCTTCTTCGTGGCCCTGACCGACAAGGACTACGACGCCGACGTGCAGATCTTCACCGAAGACCAGCTGATGTTCTCCGTCGAGCCGAGCTTCATCATCCACAAGAAGTTCAGCATGGGCGTGGGCTACGAATACCACAACAAGGACATGGAGAAAGAGGAAGACGACTACCATTACCTCGGCCTGAACCTCTACCTCTACCCCACGCTCAAGACCGAGCTCGTGTTCTGGGGCGGCTACAACTTCGCCGAACAGATCGACACCGACTTCGCGATGGGTATCAGCGCAAAGGCGAACTTCTAGCCTGCGACATCCGCAGGGCCACGGGATAATCCGTGAGGATAAGGGCGCTTGATTCCATTCGGGGTCTCCTGCTGCTGCAGATGACCCTCGACCATTTCGGCAGGCCCATATCGTTCTACCTATACCAGTGCTTCGGCTTCTTCAGTGCGGCCGAAGGCTTTTTTTTCCTCTCCGGATTCGTGGGGCTGCTCGCCGCATCGAGCAAGGGGGGCAAAGATCCCGGCCAGCGCTGGATGCTCTCCCGTGCCTTCAAGACGTGGCGCTACCACATCGTGACGCTTGTAGCACTCGCCCTCGCGGGGCTGACCGTTCTCCCCAAGACGGCCACGTTCTTCACGGGCCTCTACGAACATCCCGTCCAGGGCTGCCTCTGGAGCCTCCTGCTCGTGAACACCCCCGAATGGCTCGACGTGCTCCCGCTCTACGTCGTCTTCCTGATGCTGGGCCCCATCGCCATGCCGCTGTTCCTCAAGGCAAAACGCAAGCTCCATATATTCCTGACCTGGCTCCCGTCGCTTGCCGTCTGGCTAGCCGCGCAGTTCGGGCTGCGTGATGCCATCAACTCCATCTTCCCGCAATGGATCTACCACGGCGACTTCGACCCCTTCGCCTGGCAATGCGTCTACTTCTCGGGCGCGGCCGTCGCCGCCTGGTGGAAACTCGCGCGCAGGGACGAGGCCGCAGGCAACCCGCGCACCGTCATCGCAGTCCGCAGGCTCACCCCCGCCATCGCAGCAGCGCTCCTCTTCTGCTTCCTCTGGTCGCACCAGTTCATTGCCTTGCCGCTCCCCGTCGACGCTCTCGTGAGCAAGGTCCACGTGGGACCGCTCCGCTTCGCAAACTTCTTTGCATTCATGCTCGGCATCTGCGCCATCGTCCGCAAGTGGCCGAACCTCCTCGACTTCAGGCCCACGAACGTGATGGGTCGCCACAGCATCGACGTCTACACCGCCCACATCGTGTTCATCTACATCTGGATGAACATCCCTGGAGCCATCCGCTACCACGGGCCGTGGAACGTCGCCGTCCCCGTCGCCGCCTGCGTGCTGCTCTGGGCGCTCGCCAAGGCACGCGAACCCCGCCCGAAATAACAAGGGAGGGCTAGCCCTCCCTAAGACCCTCCCTACACTCGAAATAAGTAAAAAACTTCGGCAAGCACTGCTTGCCTCGCGCTTACGCAAGCGTAAGCGATGAACAAGTTTCTTCGTGGGCACCTTCGGTGCAAAAAAAAAGCCCCGGCAAAGCCGGGACCTTCTTACATTCTCTGTAGCAATTACAATTACTGACCGAGGAACTTCTTGCCTTCGCCGAAGTCATCCTTGTAATGGATGTAGTCGGGAACGAAGCCCTTCTCGAAGGAGAACGAGACATTGAGGCCGCACTGGAATTCGTTCATCAGCTTGCCCTTTTCGCCGTTCTTCAGGTTCTGACGCTTCTTCTCGATCTTTTCGTCACCCTTCTTGCCCACGAGCACTTCGGCTTCGCACCAACCGGAGCCGGCCTTGGCCGTAACGGTCTTGCCTTCCGTGGAAACGAGCGTAATCTTTTCCGGATCGAGCACGGTGTTGTTGCCGGTCGAGGCCCAGAACTGGAGTTCGCCGCTCAGGGAGGTAGCGGTCATCTTGAGGGTCGGCAGAGCCATCACGTAGCCCCACTTGTCCACGCGGTGCTTGCCGGAGGGGTCGGGAATGTTTTCACCGAAGATAAGGAAGTAACCACGGGTGCCCTTGCGGCTCTTGTTGAGCGCGGCCTTCACGTCGGCGTTCTCGGGCGCGACTTCGGCAATGCGGAGGAGCATGTATTCGCAGACCACCGGATCGCTTTCGTCGTTAGCCTCGGGGAGAGCCTTGGAGACGTAGAGCTTTTCGGCCTCGTTCCTGATGCTCTTCACGGCAGCTTCGGCGGTGTTGGTGCGCTTGGCCACGGAGAGGGCCGTATCGATCTTCGCGAAAGCCTGGAGGATGGTACCGTAGTCGACACCTTCCTGCGCAGCCTGGACCTTACCGACATTTGCATAGCTCGTCACGAATTCCTCGATGACCTCGGGCTTGGTCACCTTGGGGATGTTGGTAACGGCCCTGTCGAAGTATCCGCTCAAAAGGCCGCTGTTGATGTCGGCCTTGGCTTCGGCATTGGCTGCACGCACGAGGGCGAGAGTAAAGTTGTCGTAGAACTCATCGGAAACCTTGCCCTTCTTGAGGGCGTCCAGGTACTGGTTAATGGCGTTCTTGTAGCGGTTGGCCTGCAGGTGCTCGTCACCGCGCTTCTCGTTGGCGCCCTTACATCCGGTCAGCGCGAAAGCGACCGACATGGCCAGGGCAGCAAGAAAGAGTTTCTTCATTTTAAAAAACCTCGTGGATTTTAGTTCAAAAATAACCCGATTACCCACCCTTATAGGTAAGGGGGTCTTACAAAATGTAATTTAAATAAATAAATTTGTCTTATATTGCCTTTAAAGGTAAATTTTTATTTGGAGAGTGTACAGGAAATGGAAATTCTAGTCGTCAGTCCAGAAGCGGGCAATTGGCAGACGCCAAGCCCCTTGGCTACGGCAGTCAACCGGCTGACCGACGCCTTCGCCCGTGCCGGGGTGAACGTCGTCACCTGCTCCCCCTTCTACAAGCGGCTCTTCCAGGACACGACCAACTACCACTGCGTGTTCCAGGGCACCGAACGCCTCCAGGGCAAGCCCTACGAAATCTGGAAGTCCGATGCGGACCCCCTGCACACCTATATCTACAACGACGAATATTTCGGCCGACCCTACGTCTACGGTCCGCCCAAGGACGTGCCCTACAGCGACAACCACCTGCGGTTCGCCTTCCTCTCCTCGGCGGCCCTCGCCTATGCCGAAGAAAGCGGTTTCAGGTGCCAGGCCATCCTCGGCCACGAATGGGGCGGCGCCCTCGTCGGGGCCCTCGCGCGCACCATCTATACCGACTACGCAGGCCGGATCCCCTTCTTCTTCAACGTCCACAACATCACCTACGACTTCCATATCGCGGCAAGCGAAATCGAGAAGATCGGACTGCCCCCCCAGGACTTCAACATGGACGGTTACGAGTTCTGGGGCAAGGTGAGCCTCCTGAAGGCGGGCATCTGCTATGCAGAGAAGGTGCTGTTCCCCTCGCCCGGCTACCGCGACGCCATGCTCAACACGAACCTGCCCGGCGGCCTCAGCGGGTTCCTGAACTACAACGCGGACAAGCTTATCGGCGTGCAGTTCGGCGTGAGCTACAAGGTGTGGGACTTCAACCGCGAAGAGAATTTGCCCATCAAGGAAGCGAAGCACAAGGCGAAGCTCGCCCTTCAGCAGAAACTGCAGATAAACTTCGACTCCAAGCTCGCGCTCTACGTGCACCTCGACGAGGAAGCCGGCAAGACGTCCGAGACGCTCGCCACCATCCTCGCCGACATCACCAAGCAAGACGTGTTCGTCATCGTCGGCATGTATCCCGATGCCCCCGAATGGAACTACTACCAGGATTTCGCGCACCAGTATCCCGACATCCTGCACGTGTGGCCGCTCGCCAAGGGCGCCGAGAATACCGGACCGCTCCGCGAAGTCCTCGCCGCATCCGACATCCTGTTCGCGGCCAACCTCCGCGAGCCCTCCACCTCCATCATCCTCAAGGCGCTTGCCGCAGGGACGCTCCCGCTCACCGGAAGCAACATCGGGGTGGCAACCATGCTCGACGATTACGCCCCTGAAACAGCGGGCTGCGCGAACGCATTCCTCGTCGAAGACGCGAACGCCCCGCACCAGATGCTGCGCCGCCTCAAGGACGCCCTGCACGTCTACCGCAACGAAGTCGCCGACTGGGACAAGGCCGTGGTGAACGCCTACAGCGGATTCCACTATGAATGGGACCGCACCATTTCGAAATATTTGCTAATATTGGGCGAACTGGGACTTTAGCTCAATTGGTTAGAGCAGCGGACTCATAACCCGCGGGTTCCGGGTTCAAGTCCCGGAGGTCCCACGAAAAACGCCATCCTTCCAAGGTGGCGTTTTTTTTGTCAAAAAAAGTGTTTTTTTCGATAGCCGCGCAACTTTCGGCCAATTCATGATATATATTGGGGGTATGCAGCCCCAGCCACTTAGACTTTCAGAGATTACGATTTCGAACCTTCGTTCCATCCAGAGGCAGACATTCCCGCTCAGCGGGATCACCGCCCTCATCGGCTACAACAACGCGGGCAAGACGAACATCCTGATGGGCATCCGCTGGCTCCTCTCCAAGTTCTCGCTCGACATCTCCTTTTTCGACGACCCGAACCAGCCCGTCGAAGTCGAGGGCGTATTCGAGGGCATCACCGAGACCGTGCTGAACCGCCTGGGCGAAGAGAAGGCCGCCGAAATCAAACCGTTCCTTAGCGCCGAAAGGCTCCGCATCAAGAAGATGCAGCGCGTCCCCGGCGAAAACCCGGAAAGCGTCGAGATGTGGGTATTCACCCCCAGCAACCACAGGAACGAGAAACGCAGGGAATGGACGCGCGCGACGGAAGAATTCCGTCATGCCTTCCGGCGCATGTTCCCCGAGCCCATCGCCATCTGGGACTTCGAGGGCAACAGCGTATTCACCAAGCTCCTGCACGAAATCTTCAAGCCGCTCGAGAGGCGTTTCGGCGGCGAGTTCAACGACATCCTCAGCAGGTTCAGCGAGATGCTGAGCCCCCACAGCGAGAACCAGGCCGCCGAAATCCAGAGCTTCGACCACGACGTGAACGAGATGCTCAAGCCGCTGTTCCCGAGCGTGCGCGTGGAACTCGACATCCCCATCCCGACCCTCGAGACCTTCCTCAAGACGGCGACCCTCAAGGTCATCGACGAGGACGACGGTTTCGAACGCGACATCAACCGCATGGGCGCAGGCTCCCAGCGCGCCATCCAGATGGCCCTCGTGCGCTACCTCGCCGACATCAAGAAGCACCACAACAACCATTACCTGAGCCGCACCATGCTGCTCATCGACTCGCCCGAGCTCTACCTGCACCCGCAGGCCGTGGAACTCACGCGCGTCGCGCTCAAGAACCTCTCGAACGAAGGCTACCAGATTATCTACGCGACGCACTCCGCACAGATGGTGACGAGCGAAGACGTGAGCACCTCGCTCCTTATCCGCAAGAACAAGGAGAAGGGCACGTTCATGCGCAAGCGTATGGAAGACGCCGTGCACCAGGTGATCCAGGACGCGCCGAGCCAGCTGCAGATGCTCTTCAGCCTTTCGAACAGCAACGAGCTGCTGTTCGCCGACTACGTGCTTTTGACCGAAGGCAAGACGGAATGGCGCGTGCTCCCCGCGCTCTTCGAGCGTATCACCGGCAAGAGTTTCGCGCTCATCAAGTGCGCTCTCGTGCGCCAGGGCGGCGTGAGCAATACCCGCAAGAGCATGCAGGTACTCTCCGCGATGGACATGCCCGTGCGCGCCATCGTGGACCTCGACTACGCATTCACCACGGCGACCCGCGACGGATTCCTCGACGCGAACGATCCCGACCTCAAGACTTGCCGCAACCTTTTCCGCGAACTCGCGTTCCACCAGCACCTGCGCCTCGTGAACGGCGTCCCGGTCAACAAGCACAGCAACATCTCCGCGGCGAAGGCGTATGCCATGATGGCCGCGATGCCCGAGGCCGAGAAGCCCATCAAGAGCATCCACATGAAACTGCGCAACCAGGGTATCTGGGTATGGACCCGCGGCGCCATCGAAGAACACCTCGGGCTCGAAGCCAAGAACGAGGCGACCTGGAGCGGATTCATCGAACGTTGCAAGGGCCAGAACTTTGTCCGCAACCTCCCTGACTATGACGGGATCATGGCGCTCTGCCAGTGGATTATCGACGGGAGCCGGGAACCGTAGACAAGAAATCGCGGTGCAGCTGCTTGTCGCCGTACTTGTCTTCGGCGCCTTCCTTCAAATCGTCGGCGGTGTAGCCGCTGGAGATATGCTGTAGCAACACGCTACGCGCTGATTCGTCGTAACTGAAATGGATTCGGAACGTGCGGTAGGCGAGCACACCCGTCTTTGCATCTTCATCGACCGTCAGGCGGCGGCGCGAAGTATCGAACACATCCTTCGAGAAGTTCCCGCGGGAAAGCTGCACCCGCGCAAAACTTTCCAGGTCGAAATCGCCATGTTCCGCGATCCACTTGCTCTGTACAGCAAATTCCTCGGACATTTCAACAGTCCACAAATCGCCTTCCTGTTCCTCGACCCAGCCCGCCTTCGCATCCGGAAACGCATCCGCCATCGGGATGTACGGCTTGATGTCCAACACCGGAGTGCCGTTCAGCAGGTCCGCCTCGTCTACATACAAAGTAAGACCTTCGACTTTTAACAGGCGCACACAACTGAGCCCGATGGGGTTTGGGCGGTAAGGGCTACGGCTCGCGAAGGTTCCCACGCGGTCCTTCCCCTTGGGCGGTACCGGCGGGCGCGTCGTCGGGCGCCAACCCTCGTTCTCGTGAAACTGAAATATGACCCAGATGCGCTCGAAGCCTTCCAGGTCACGGAGCGCCATCTCGAAGTTCTGCCCCGCATTCAGTTCGATGCGGCCCGGATGCCCCGCGAACAGGCGCCCCTGCCGGGGAGCGTCGTACTTGTACACGGCATCGCCGTAGAATGTGCCTATCGGGGAGAACTGCATAAGGCGAAATATAGAAAAAACTCGGTCGGGGATCTTTTTGTTTCCGCAATGTAAAAAATGCACGTAAACAAAATTTATTTGGCTCATTTTGCCTGCGAAATCGTTTTATAGTATAGATAGGGCCTTCTCTATCCGCGACACGGGCGCGTTCCCGGAAACAAGAGAAATACGAAATGACCAAAGAACAGTATGCCGAAATGCTGCACGACATCAGCGAGACTCACAAGACCGGAGGCGACACTGCCGCATGCATCGCCAAATACCGAAAGCGATACAAATTCGCCTACATCTACAACGACACCATATTCAAGCTCCTATTCGGCACCCCCGAAAACATGGCGTTCACGGCAAGCTTTCTCAACGCCATACTCAAGCTGGACGGAGGAGACTGCATAGACAAGCTCACCTTCGTAAATACGGCGGTAGAAGGCGCCCTGAGTAAGAAGGTCATCTCGGACGTGGTCGTCGAAAACGAAAGCCTCGAGCGAATCGTGCTGGAAGTCCAACACAAAGAAGACGATACCTACAGCGACAGGCTCGTGTACTATGTCGCGAAGCATACCGTGGCAAGCAAGGCCCATGGCGAAAGCTACTGGCTGCGGAACCTGAACCTCATCAGCCTCCAGATGTTCAACGGGTTCCCCGAATCCAGGAACTACCGGCACAGCATCCGTCTCAAGAACCAGGAAAACGACGAGTTCTTCAAGAAGCAGACCATCACCCTTGTGGAAATCCCCAAGTTCCTGAAGGGGGACTACAGTTCCGACAGCAGCATGCTGGCCCAGTGGCTCCGGGTGATCGACGGCCTGAACGAGGAAAACCCCGTCCCCGTGCCCGAAGGTTCGCTGTTCGCCCGCTTGCAGGAGAAGGCCAAATTGAGTATATTTACCGAAGAGTTCCTGGTAAGCGAGGCAATGAACATGAGCGACCGCCTATACGAAATGTACGTAGAAAAGAAGCACGCCCGTGCCGAAGGGTTGGCAGAGGGCCGCGCAGTGGGCCGTGCAATAGGCCGCACAGAAGGAATCGATATTCTTGAATCCCTAGGTGTGTCGAGCGATTTGATCGAAAAAGCCCGGAAAATCGCAGCGGAAAAGGCCAAGGAATCCCCTAGCAAGCCATAACCCACCCCATTCACAAGCAAAAGCCCCGGACGTGCGTCCTGGGGCTTTGATTGTTTAGGGGTAAAGGGAAGGCTCCCCAGTGGGGGAGCTTGGAAAAAGCGACGTTTAAATATTACCAGTCATTTGCACACTTCAAAGAACCCGAAATATCATTTGTAACAACAAACGTAACTTTCTTGCCAGAACCTGGGTTATTGGCGGTTGCTTGAGATTGATTCGCTGCCGCACCAAATGTTGCTCCCCCAAAAGTTCCTATCGTGACAGCAGGAACCTGATAATCATAAGTACAACGGAATACGGCCCCACCAGCCATTGTTAATTCATATGTTTTGCCAGCTTCGTATTTTATGTAAGACTGATAACCAACGGAGACGGAAATTACCCCACCACTGGCACTACTTGCCGGTGCTGCAGACGACGAAGATGGTGCCGCTACTGCATTACAGTCAGAAACATATATCTTTTTGACAGTGCAGGTAGAGGGCACTTCCAACTTTATAACCGGTTGCGCTGTGATGCTATTATCATAATATGTTCCACAAGTAATCGAAGTGCCGTTAATTTTGAATGTTCCCGACCCTGTCGATTCGCTTGCTTGGACTTGAGCCTTCTTACAAGCCTTTTGTGTGTTGAGTTCAAAGCACCCATTTGTAAATGTGCCGGTAATCTCTTTATTGGAATTGTATTGATCAATAATCCAATTCGACGCCGTGCATGCAGTACTACTACTGCTAGCCGCACTTGAACTACTTTCTTCCGAGCTAGAGCTCGGCGGAGGTTCAACAAACTGCATTGTACCTGTGCAATTACCATATATTTCATGGTTTGACTTGTCATAAACGATGAACGTGTATGCAACATTATCCTCAGCCGCAACAGGAGTTCCCGTCAACGATATTTCTGTATCTTTTGACGAATACGTCCCCGCATCAGACGATGCAAAAGCCGTGCCGCCGCTTGTACGCTGGAGGACATAATCACAGCCATTATCACAATTTTCAAGCTTTGTAGCCTTAAATTTCTGTGATTCACCTATTGTATAGGATATCTTATCCGTCGGGCACCCAACATCTGGGACAGGCGCATTCACAGTAATTGTCTCTTTACAAATTTCAACGTCCATTATTGATACTTTATATTCAAAACTTCCGACAGATGACATGGTGAAGGTCTTGCTATAACCATTCGGGCTCCAGAGGGATTGAACATCATCTTTCGAAGACCCATTCTCTTCCACCGACACATGTACATTACTATTTGTCGGAGAAATGGAACTCAGACCAACTGTTATAGTTCCGCCCTTCGTTACAGAGGTTGGCGTAATAGAGCATGTTGCCGACGGAGGATTCACTGTAAGAGTTGCCCGGCAGGCTTCTCCACTACCAGCTTTCAGGATATATGTCAGCGACCCTGTCGATGCAGGCGTGAACGTATATTCAAAGGTATTATTCGCCCAGAATGAAGGCTCACTCTTGAGAGAATTTCCATCAGTATCTTCTAGCCGAACAGATATGTTTTCATTCTGCACAGAGAATGAACTTGCCTTGAACTTAACGGTTCCTCCACCCAATACAACCGAGGCAGGCTCAAACGAGCAGTCGTCCGCAGTCACGGCAGAGGTTGTCACCTCAAACGATGCGGTGGAAGAACATTCCGTAAACTTTCCATCCGTGCTGACAAGCTTAAACTTGTATGTTCCCACATCGAGCGGGGTATCCTTATTTGCAGCATTGGCATCCGTTGCACCATTTACGGTTCCGCTTGCCGAGGTAACTGGGACAACAACCGTCTCATCGGCGTCCGTAAGTACAACCTTATATCCACATGTTCCTGTGGGGCATAAAACATCATAGCTGAACACCGGCAGCCCAGTACCCTGTTTGCGGGTAGTAGCACCGGTCAAGCCCTCCTTACAAATACCCTTAAAGGCGGACATCTCGACGGGCTTAGTCTCGCACCCCTTAGGTTCGCCAACATCGGGCGTCAGGGTAACCGAGAATGTGTAATTGCGGGCATAATCTGAACCATACGGATTATCTTCATCTATGGTAACAATCTTGCTTGCGCTGGTCCATTTTTCATTGTTTTCCTCCGTAGCATTGGTATAGCCAGAAGTCTCGTGCACTACAACCTTCTGCACGTGCTTGTAGCCAAAACCAGCATCCGCACCAGTCAACAATGTTGTTATCTTCCACTTTTTCGCAGATTCCTCATATACCGCATAGCATGTGTCAATATCAAGAATATGCGGGCAGGAACTTGTCGGGTTCGACGTCACGCGGGCCGTTCCGCTAGTCTTCACATATACACCATGGACTCTTTCAGGGTCAAAGCCATCTACGGTTGAAAGGCTATTTACAGATATAGTTACGGTACCAGAAGCAACCGTCTTGTACGGGAGGCTGTAGATTGGCTTGCTGGCACCATAAGAATACGAATCATCCCTGTTCATGCTGTAAAGGTAAATTTCAACCTCATCACCATTAGGATTATCAAGGAACACTTTCAAGTCAGCATCGCGGAGGTTCGCGACATCATCCGCCGCTGCATCGACTGCATAGTATTCCTCACCGGCAGAACCAACAGAATAATCAAACGTTTCATTCCTGTAGCATTCCACCATCTTGCCGACCCAGAATGAACCACAATGTGCGGCAACACCCTGATTTGCCCATGATGCAGCAGGCCCCGTCACATCACAATCTGCAACGCTCACCTTCGCTGTCTTTATATCCTTCTTTTCCGTATCGGAATAGAAGCCGTGGGCACCTTCGGTGGAGAACTGATAACTACTGCCACATTCAGAATATCCATCTCCTAAACTCGAGCCATAGCAGCCACCTTCACCGCCATTATTGTAGTAGAATATCTGCCTACAACCATTTGCATACGCGGTGTTATACCAGGCAGAAAGCCCGGTCCAAGGAGCTACACTTTCATTCAGCGGGACAATTCCACCCGCATAGGCCGCCTTGAACGAGCAGCTGATGGAGGGAGGCATATCCCAGCACTGAGCATTATAGGTATAGCTCTTCCAGCCGATTCCGTACAGTTTAAAGTTCGGGTCAGCCAACGAGTAGCCTACGTATTCGTTCTGCGCAGTAGCAGACACCCCAGGAATAGAGGATTCTGTCAAGGTAAATGTCACGTCATCGGCATCCAAATCACTGGCCCAGGAACTCGGCCAGACTTTCACCCAAAGCACATCGTTGGCATCTTGCTTAGCAAACTTTGCAGACATCATAATGATATCTGTGGAAGTAATCGAACGGAGGCGCGTGAAGGTCTTTGTCGCATGACATTTGTTTTCATCCCCGTTAACACAGAGCCTAGCCTTCAACGTTCCATTAGAGGCAAACACGTTAAGCATCAAGAAGTCGCTCTTGCCCGCATCGGAACGCAGAATAAAGCCAGAGTTCCTTATCGTGGCCTTTGCCGCACCGTTTTCGACCGGGACCTGGAACTGAGCCTTGAGTTCACCATCCTTACCCGCCTGCGCAGTACTCATAATAACAGTCCTGATACTAGCCTTATCCGCTTCAGACTTGAACTGTTTCCCGCTACGTGTCGCGCTCGACTTAAGAGAAATTCTTCCATCATTATACTCAATGTTCTCCATGGAGCCTTCCATCAGGCGCCACTTGGTCGAGCCATTCACTACGGAGCCACAAGGACCGTCCTCGTCGCAGGTCTGGATGCAATAACCAGAACCAGACTCGCCGCACTCCACAGAAGCGCGATTATTACGGTGTTCATCCTTGAACTCATCAAAGAAGCAATGCTTGTCATTCTCTCCGAAATGAGCCACTACCGTATTGCTACCTGTAATAGTCCTAACAAAGGCTGTCGCCGTTTCTGTATTATCATTACAGTTGGCACCTTCACACATCCAGTAGTTGAATTCGCTAGGAGGAACGCTTTCTTCAGCGGGGTTAGAATTGAAGGATAGCTTGACCACGGAGCCCCTAAACACGTCGACTTCACAATTTGTGGTCTTACGCGTCGCATCCTTGTAGTCGCCGTATCGGCATGTCTTCTTTGACTCGCCATCCACACTGATATAGATAGCCTGGTCATCTGCCAGGTCGCCAGTCACATCGTACTGGACATAGAATTTCTGCGGAATAGCCTTGATAGAAGCATAGAGCGTTATGTTTTCATTCGCTTCAAACGGCTCACTCCTGGTGTTATTCTCCGAAGGAATAATTATCTGGCAGCCATCGAGATCCCCGGCAGACTTCAAGAATATTGTACCTGTGGGGTCGCACTTCCATTTATTGTTGGGAATCACTGGGTTACAACTAGTTCCGTTACTTGCACCAATCCACGTTTCATCACCTACGCTGCAATTCGGCCAGTCCTTCTTTGCACAAACGGCTTCTCCAGAACCAACACCACTACAGTATTCGTCCAGATCTTTACGAATCACGTTGACGCCATTTGTATTGTAAATGACTTCTACCGACTTGTCGCCAGGAGCACACCCAACCGTATTCTTTATCAGGAACATCACTGATCCGTCGTTCGAGCCTTTGTTCTGCACGTCAAATATTTTCATCGGTGGCGTGTTCGAAGTATTGAAAGTAAACGAATAATCATTCCCGTTCTGCGTTACACCATCGGCCTTAGTGACGTCCCATTTGGTTCCATCGCCAGTTACAGAAACCACCACCTGGCAAGACGCCCCTGCTCCAGTAGTCTTATCCCATGTAACGTCAACAGTGGTCGCGCTTTCAATAGCGAGTTCCTCCGTAGATTTCACAAACGACACCGAGTGTTTGTTACCACCCTGACCCGAAACGACTACCCAGAACGGCACCGTACTAGCCACTAAACCAGTCTTGCCATTTACCGTAGCCTGAACGGAGCAATTGTGAACACTCTCCGTGAGTTCACCAAGCGGGCCAGAGGTGGGCACGCCTTCGCAATTCACGGTAACTCCCGAAACAGGGCTTGACGCGTTCGCAGGCGTTACCGCATTGAGTGGCACAATATTGTAGTAATCCGAAAGCTTGCCCTTGGCATCCTTGGTCAGGTAGATTATACGCGGAAGCACAATGAAAGAAGCATCCACCGATGAGCCGCCCCCCTCACCGCCAACGTTTTCGTTATTTTTATACTGCGATTCAAGGCTCACCGAAAGCTGCGGGGCGACAGAAATATAGTAATCGTCGGGGACACCCGCCTCGTAGTCATCCTCTTCCAGAAGAAGCGGATCCTCGCCCGAGCCACCAGCCCCACATGGCGTACCTTTTTTGCATATCACGCCATTTGCAGAAAGGTCCGCGATGAGGTTGGTATCGCTTTTAAAGTCTGCATCCTTGAAATCGTTTTCAATACATTTAGCCGCCGGGAAATAGAGCGTGCCAGTGAGATTCAAGTGAGACGCTTCTGATTTCGCGGCATCATTCGCCTCATTCATGTATATAAAGAGGTGCTTAAATGGCTTATTATTCGTCGGAAGTATAAAGGCTCCTTTTTTCAAATAAAGAAGCACATATGACTTGCCGTCATCAGCAGCCGTGATAAATTCGTTTCTTGCTGTAATCTTTTCTTCCGCAATAATAACGAATTTTCCCGTCAACGTTCCCGAAATATCGTTTTTCCCCTCCCCTTGCAGTTTTACAACCTGGTACTCACCATTGTACAAATTCTTTGTTCTCTTTTCCTCGTCTTTATGATTTTCTTCCCAGCATTCATTCAAGTCCTTAACCAAAGCCGGGCCCCAGGATTTTGCCCCCGGTTTATCGCACCCCTTATTGGCATACGCTTCAATTTCTGCCAACGGAATTTCTATGGGGTCATCAATAAAGTATTGCGATCCTGAGCAACCAGGCTTCTTTTCCCAAAGAGCATCACAGGAGTCATACACAGCCTGAGCGCATTGAGGCTTGTTCGTTTCTGACATGTCATTCGAAAGGGTACCGTTGCTCTTGAACCACGGAGTCACTCCACAAACAGGTTGCCAGGATTTATTCTCTTCAGTATTAAGCCGACAATAGGGAGAACCCGTAACTTTTGTGCCATCATGGTTAAGATAACGATAATAGCGGGCATCATTATCTTTGGGAACGTTTACGGTATGATTCGCATCAAAGCTATGGCTTGACGTCGTAAACGAGTTAGGCTTCGTCATGGCACTATAATCAATAAAATAGCTCTGGATGGTTACGTAATTCCCAGCCTTATTACAATTTCCCCAATAATCCGTTTCACCACACCAGCGCCATATGTCATCCGTATACGGCCCAAATCCAACATCGGTCCGTCCTTCTGGCATATAATAAATGTAATGGAGGTTGTCTTTATACGCTTTATTCGAATAAGGTTGCCAAGTTTCATTATCCCAACCATCATCCGGGGCACTGCAATACAAAAAGCTCGACCACATCGATGTATAGACTGGCGTGCCCGAACAAAAGCGATACCCATTATTCTGCGTCCCGTTCCTCACTTGCGGGAACTTCCTTGTATTGTATATGCCGCTGGCTCCGCCATAGTCGTTCCATGCATGTCCGGCCTTGATATGGACCTTCGACTCAACCGAATTACCAAGAACAATCTTGTCATAGCTATCGTAGTTATCTATCCCAGGATCGGTTGGATCTGTCGAAATGTTATAGGCCCCCGGCATCCAAACGTCGCCCTCGACAACAAACGTTGCCAAGTTACCTTTCGAAATAACCCTAGCATTTTCTGTTGTACAAAAATCTTCCCCAATAGAAACGTATCTATCGGTTGTAACTTGGTTGGTTTTGAAGGTTCCATTCAATGTTACACTCTTACCCACTTGCAGGTAATTGCTTGTTGTACCATCAGTTTGGTCAACATTACCATCAAACCAGGCACTTGAATCAATCTTTATCTTCGCCTTAGATACATTTCCACCAACAAAAAGATTTCCTCCACTGGTAATACCCTGCATATCCAAATCCAAATTTCCACCAATGCAGGAATATTTCATTCCTATGTTGTTATGGTTACCTGTCAGGCTAGCATTTCCCGTAACAATGAATTTTTCCGGATAGTCACCCTGGTTCCCCTGCCAATCACCGTTAATCATAATCGACGTAAACTTACTTTGCGTTCCACCTGACGTACCACCAAAATAAGGGGCATCAAAATCAATCGGGGACTTCTTTACCACCCTTTTCGGGTTCGTCACCTGGTAAAGTCCGTTCACGTTCAAGATAGCCACTTCGCTATGCTTTGCCTCGCCATTGCGAGAGGTACCCTCAGAAAGCAACTTTAACTTGTATGTCGAGCTTTCCGTATTCACGCCAACAAGGTAAACATCAAAGTGCTGCCCCGCACGCACAAATGCGGACAACTGGTCATTCAGTTTTATGGGTGCGTTATTGCCTTTCTTGTATTGCCTAATAATGGCGCCAGTCTCGTTCGCGTTATACGTCATCCAGCTACGGGCACTCTCGATACCCGCAAGTGCGCTCAGGTAAGCCTCGTTCTGCATCATTCTGCTGGCACTGGAACGGCCTTCACTCGAAAGCCACTTGTAAGTAGCCGTTGCCGCGATAGTCGCAACAAGCATAAAGAGCAAGACGGTGACAAGGGAGACACCGGCTTTTTTCTGTATTTCTTCAAAACGCATAATCATCTCCTAGTCGGTGGGTCCGTTGCTCGGGATTGGCACCACAAGCTTCACTGAACCAGATTCTCCATTTCTCGCAACCTTGAGCTGCAGCTGCAGGGCCTTCACATACCTCTTGTACTTGTCGTCCACGCTGGTTACCGATTCATCAAACTCATAGCCTTCGCTCTCAGCCACACGCAGTTTCAAGTTTGATATGGCAACATGGGCAAAGGGCGCCGACGGGCTATAATAAGAAAATACAAACGCAATACATGCATCCTTGGCGTCTGCACCAACTGCAAACCGCACCCTTCGCACAATATCCTTCGGGGCAACACCATCAATCGTCGTGGTGTCCAAGGGCGGGAAGAACGAGAAATCGTGCAGGCCCGCAACCTTGTTGCCATCCTTGTCCCTAAAGCCGACAGCCATGTGGTCCCTGTTCGGGACAAACGACATTAGGGCCTTTTCCGTGCCATCGGCCGGGCCAACGCCAAAACTAAGTTCGTAGGTCGTATTTGCTTCTAGGTGGATGGGGTAGCTTTCACACAGGCTTTGCCAACTCGCATCTGGTGCGGACTTCTTAAATGCATAGACCTCGTTAAAGTTCTTTGTAGCAGGATTTCCCGGATCACTTTGAGTGTTATTTGCAAAATTCGACAAGACAACGCTGCTGCCCGCGTCTCCGGCAACAAGAGGCAGAATGTTTTTCGAGGCGTCAGATCTAGAGACAAACTTGAATTCTCCAGTCACGTCCGGGAACTCAAGGTATTCGTCTTCCCCTTCCACCGCGTCATCCTTATGCCATGGAACTGCCGGCAGCACAATAAACTGCGTCACATTCGTTGCCATTTCAGTCGGCTCGGCATCATCACCGCAGGTTTCCGCATCGGCCGTTCCCGAAACAGTGCTGCAACTGCGCTTGAGTGTAGTGCCATCCACAAACCAGTGAACCTCTTCAACAGCCTGGTAATGCCCCGCTTCGTCATAGCGTATACGCCGCACCTTCAGGTCGCTATAGTTACCAGTAGTAGTCAATTCAAAAGAAGATAAATTGTCAGGGTCTATGTACACATCGGTATTCACTTCGCCAAACACGTCATTGCTACCATCATGCGCACGAGTGTCGAGCGCACTCTTTGCGCCGGTCTGCGCGACATCGGTCTTAAAGATGCTGGCCACGTTCTCCGCAACCTCGGAAGCCTTGAGCATGCTCTGCGTGCGGACGCGCGACTTGGCCGAATTGCTGAATGCCTGACCCGCCACGATGACGACGATACCCAAGATAGCGATGTAGACCATCAGCTCCATCAACGTGAAACCGCCCCTGCGGGTGTCGCGAACCATGCGTTCCTTTACAACAAAGTTTCCCATACCGTCCACAATCCGTTCGTCAGTGTACACTCAAATCCCGCGGCATACGCCACGACGCGGGGCCCACCCGGGTCCCGTCCGGTTTAAAATAGCTTTTTTATAGTCCAATAGCTCAAAATTTTTTTACAAAGGGCTCTGAAGTGGGATTTTTCACGTGAAAAGGGCAAATATGGTAACGCGCCACGTTTTTGACGCAGAAAATGCGTAGAAAATACGCTAAAAACCGGGTGTGAAATAAAAAAACGTCCATTTTGGCACATTTTCACGTTTCGTCCGTTTTTATGTATAGATAGGGGCGGCCCCTGTCCGCCCTTGCGGGGGCGTTCCCGCGAAAAGTAAAAAATGACTGAAAAAGAAAACCACACTGAAACCGAAAACCTCGTGGAATCGGCAATCCGCGATATTGCCCATGAATTCAACGTAATCGTGGATTCTGTGAACGATGGCGATAGTAAATTCGTTCACGATCGTTACTTTAGGTTCGCCTTTGCGAAACCCTCCCGCATGGCGGAACTATTGACGCTGTTCTCGCGCCACAATCCTTCGCTCAAGGCGTTCCTCGACACCATCGACCTTGCGAGCCTGCGCGGGGCAAGCGAGAATCACTCCAGCGACAAGCATGCCGGCTCTGCGGACCTTGTCTTCGAGGCGAACCTCAAAGACGGCGGCGTCACCGGGCTTTACGTTGGTATTATCGCAGAGCATAAATCTGATAAGGACGATTTGGTTATGAATCAGATTTCGGAATATTACCATCATCTTTTCCTGGAGCGCAAGAAGGATGTGCCCGTGGTCGCTTTTATTGTCTATAATGGCGAGATGGGGTGGGATCCGCTTGCCGATATTCATTTCGCGGAATATCCAGAGTTCTACCATGACATCGGTTATCCCTTCAAGGCTATTTATCTGGATGTCGGCCATGGCATCGATGATGTGGAATTGAAGGGCCTTTCGCCCATCACTCTTGTCGCCTTGACCGCAATGAAGTATATTTGGGACATGGAGAAGTTCTCCGTTTCCTTCCGTGAGGCGGCAATGCATCTGCTCAAGATGCAGAATACCGACGAGGGAAGGGATTTCATCAAGCAGTCGCTTTCGTACTTTTTCTGGAAGTGGCCCTACAAGAGCGAGGTAATCAAGATGGATAGGCCTGAAATTATCGCGAACAAGGGTTACGAAACCTTCGGCGAACACTTCTTCAATGCTGGTCAAGCGAAAGGCGAGGCAAAGGGCGAGGCTAATGCCATAAGCGTCTTCGAAAAACTGGGGGCTTCCCCTGAAATGATTGCCGAAGCAAAAGCGATGTTGGCTGAGCTCGCGAAAAAGTAGTTCTGCAATACAATCTAACACAAGGCGGCCTCGCGGCCGCCATTTTCATGTTTTACACAGGCAAAATCCACAACGGAGCAGAAAAGGCCCCCGGAATTTTTCTAATTTTACCCCCCGATGAAAGACAAGGCTCAAAAACTGATCGAAAAGTACGAGGAACTGGAATCGGAACTCGGGAACCCGGACGTTCTCGCCGACCAGGCCCGCTACAACAAGATTCACAAGCAGTACAAGGGTATCGAGAAGGCCGTCGCCAAGGCGAAGGAATACCTCCAGATGGTGAACGACCTCGCCGAATACAAGGAAGCCCTCGGCGACCCGGATCCCGAGATGGTCGCGATGGCCAAGGCCGAGATTTCGGACATCGAGAAGAAGCTGCCGGGCGTGACCGACGAGCTGCAGATACTGATGGTGCCGAAGGACCCGTGGGACTACCGAAACGCGACGCTCGAAATCCGCGGCGGTACTGGCGGCGACGAATCGGCGCTCTTCGCGGGCGACCTTTTCCGCATGTACCAGGGCTATTGCAGCCGCATGGGCTGGAAGATGACCATCCAGGACGCGAGCGAAGGCACCGTGGGCGGCTACAAGGAAATCCGCGTGTTCATCGAGGGCGACAGCGTGTACGGCACGCTCAAGTTCGAGAGCGGCGTGCACCGCGTGCAGCGCGTTCCCGAAACCGAGGCGCAGGGCCGCGTGCATACGTCGGCGGCGACCGTCGCCATCCTCCCCGAAGCAGAAGAAGTCGACGTGGAAATCCGCGAGGCCGACATCCACATGGATACCTACCGATCCTCGGGCGCGGGCGGCCAGTACATCAACAAGACGGACTCCGCCGTGCGACTCACCCACATCCCGACAGGCGTGGTGGTGAGCTGCCAGACCGAACGTAGCCAGCTGCAGAACAGGCTCCACGCCATGGAAATGCTGCGTTCCAAGATTCTTGACGCGGTCATCGCGAAGAAGGAACAGGAAGAGGCTGCAAGCCGCAAGGCCCTCGTGGGTACCGGCGACCGCAGCGCGAAAATCCGCACCTACAACTTCCCACAGAACCGCGTGACCGACCACCGTATCGGCCTTACGCTCTACAATCTGGACAAGGTCATCACCGGCGACCTCGATGAAATCATCAGCGGGCTCCAGATGGCGAACGCCCAGGAAAAGCTCGGCAAGTTCAGCGCCTAAGCATATTTAAAGGTAGTCCAATGCCGCAGATGACCGTACTTGAGATATTGAACCGCACGAAGGCCTTCTTCGAGAAGAAGGGTATCCCCGACGCGCGACTGGATGCGGAATACATCATCAGCCACGGCCTCGGCATGAAGAACCGCATGGACCTGTACCTGAACTTCGAGAAGCCGCTCACCGCGGCCGAACTCGACACGCTCCGTCCGCTGGTGGCGCGACGCGCGAACCGCGAGCCGTTGCAGCATATCATTGGCGACACGAGCTTCCGCGGACACATCATCAAGTGCGACACGCGTGCGCTTGTCCCGCGCCCCGAAACCGAGGAACTCGTCGACATGGCGAAGAAATCGCTCGAGAGCACCACTAGTCCCTTCGTCGTCGAAGTGGGAACGGGCACGGGCGCCATCGCGATTGCCTGCGCAAAGGAAATCCCGGGTGCGAAGGTACTCGCCACCGACATCTCGGATGACGCGCTCGCACTCGCACGCGAGAACGCGGAAGCGAACGGCCTTGGCACCACCGCAACGGATACCGCCGCCGCGACGCTCACGTTTGCAAAGGGCGACCTGCTTGGCGCAGTAACGGACGCCGCAAAAATCGACTGCCTTATCGCGAACCTCCCCTACATTCCCGACAGCGAAAAGGGGAAGCTCCAGCCCGAGGTGGACAAGTTCGACCCGGAACTCGCCCTCTACGGCGGCCCCGACGGACTTACGCTTGTCCGCAAGCTGCTCGAGCAGACCGAAGGCAAGCTTTCGGCGGGCGCATCCGTCCTTCTCGAGATAGGCTCGGAACAGGCCGCCGTCCTAGAAACGGAAGCCGTCAAATACCCCTGGCTCGAATTTAGCGGAAGCCACAAGGACTTCTGCGGGAACATCCGCTTCGTAAGCTACAAGGCGAAGTAAGCCGCTACACCCCGACCGCGCAACCGAGTGCCGAAAGTACGTAGGTCTCGCTTTCGCCCATGCGGTAGAACGAGAGCAGCTCGGAGTCTTCAACAAGCCCGTCCGAAAAACCGTTCAGCTGCAGCTGTTCGCCAATGCGGCGCTTGAACATAGAGAAACCGGAATCCCAGGGACTGATTCTTTTAGCCATATCTTACCTCTTTTTCGTAAGGAAGCACACAAACGCACAAGTGCTTCTCTGTGCAGCAAAATATAGAATCATCGGATGTCATATTATGACATTCCGGTATTTTCCCAAAAAATTTTTTATTCGATGACCGTCGCGACCACCTCGGCGTGGCCGACCTTGTCGAGACCGATCTTTTTCCCGGCAGCGACACTCAGGTCGAGGATACGTCCATCCACGTAGGGGCCGCGGTCGTTCACGCGCACCACGACGCTCTTGCCGTTATCCTTCCGGACAACCTTGAGCTTCGTGCCGAAAGGCAGGCTCTTGTGCGCGCAGGTAAAGTCTTCCTGGTCGAAAATTTCGCCGCTCGCCGTCTGCTTGCCGTGGAATCCGGGACCGTAATAGCTCGCCTCGCCCGTAATCTTCAGGCCAATCTCGGCCTTTTCGCCCGACACGTAATGTTTTTCCGGAAAACGCACATAGCCCTTGCGCGAAGCGATCTTCGCATTGCCGGCAGCACACCCCGCAAGCGCGAGGCACAAAAACAAGCTAACCAAAATGCGCACAGGATCCCCTACTCGAAATCGTACATGCTGTTGTACGTATTCTCAAGCACCTCGTCTTCCTTGGTCTTGACTTCGGCCTGTTTCTCTTCGGGTTTCTTGTTCAGGCTCTGGTAATACTGCGCCGAAAGCTGTTCGATATGCTCGATGCTCTCCTTCACGCGCTTGCGCAGGCGTTCGATGTCGGAATCCGAAGTCTTGAGTCTCGTGTTCAGGACCTTCGCAGCCTCCTGGCCCCACGGGGTGCGGCCGTACTTGTCGCGCAAGTCCTTGTAAATGGCGACGGCACTATCGATGCGTTCCGGGTTCATGCGGTAATAGATGGCCTTCATGTAAAGAGCCTGGATTCCCGATTCCGTTTCGGGATACTCGTTATAGAGGCTATCGAAAACGGAGAACGCGTTCGCATAGGCGGTGTCCACGAGATCCATCTGGTCGAGCGGCATTTCCGCAGCCACGGTCCAGAGGCTCTCCGCACGCATGTACATATCGCGGGCCTGGTCTTCAGGCGTCTTCATCGTAACCTTCATGCCCAGGTTTGCCTGCGCCTGTTTCGCATACTCGGTATTGGGGAATTTCTCGATGACTTCCTTGTAGAGTTCCTCGGCGGTATCCTCGTCGCCCTTGAACTCGTCATAGATGAAGGCACGCGCGTAGCTTGCACGCAGCACCTTCACGGAATCATCCGTAGTCTCGATAATGGCCGTAAGCCTCGCAATGGCGCTGTCCACTTCGGAAAGCTTGAACAGGAAGAGTTCCGCAATCGCAAATTCCACGCCGAAGAAATGGTCCATGTTGGGAATCGAGTCCTTCGCCTTCATGTCGTCGCTCTGGCCCCTGAGCGAAACAAGCTTGCGCAGGGCGTCACGGCGTTCGCGGCTCATCTTGCCCCATTCCGAAATCGTCCTCGAAATAAAGCTGCTGTCGTAATAGACCATCGCCTGTTCGTAATTGAGGGTTTTGGTCTGCTCGTAGTCACCCAGGTTGAAATAGCTGCGCGCCGCATGAGTCGTTTTCGGATACTCCGTATTCACCTTCTGGAAAATGACCAAGGCATCGGGATAGCGGTCCCCAAGCAGCGTCGCCTCGCCGATACGCACGAGGTAATCGGCCTTCTTCGATTCGTATTCGGGATTCTTGTAGAGTTCCTTGTACTCGTCGGCACCCTTCAGGTATTCCTTCTTATTTATAAGGCATTCTGCGGCCTGCTCGCCCGCCGTCTGCCGTTCGCGCACGGTAAGCTGTTCGATCTCGGGCGCCCTGTAATGCTCGCGGGCCTTGTCCCAGTTTTCCTTGTTGAAATAGAGCCCCGCAAGGCGGAAGTGAGCCTTCGCCCGCATAAACGGAGTTCCCGCCGTATCGGCAAGGACCGCCTCCAGCGCTGTGATGGCCTGGTCCGGATGTTCGGATTTCTCGTCAAGAAGCGAAAGGAGATTCAGACCCTGGAAGTAGTAGGGATGATCCTTGCTCGCAACGACAGGTTCCAGCGCAAAGCGGCTGATATTGTATTCCTGGTTCCTGTAAAGGCAATAGGCGCGCTGGTATTCCACCGTACGCATGGAATCATGGTCGGCAAAATAGCGTTCGAACTCGTCGTACTTGATAATGGCCTTGCCCCACTCGCCCTTGTGACGGAACGATTCGCCGATGAGGAACACGGCTTCGGCAGTACGCTTCTTGTTCTTGGGAAAACGCTCGAGAACGCGGGAGCCCTTCTCGATAACCTTGTCGTACTTCATGCGCTCTTCGGAAGAGGGCGAAGAAGATTCCGCATCCGGGACGCTGTCGAGACGCGCGGCACGCATCTCGGTCGCCTCGTCGTAAAGACGTTCCGCATTGAACATATGGTTGAGATACGCACAGCACGTGCAGCCCTCGAACAGGAAGGCGGCAAGCGCTAACGCGATGTAACGGACGCGGAACATGAACGTAAAGATACAAAAAAACGCGGGGCCGAACAAAGCTTACGCCGTTTGGCAACAGGGGAAGCGCGCCAGGCGCTCTAGAATTCCTTCAGGTACGGAATATAGTCGCAGAGCTTGAGCCCGGGCGGGAGCGCGGACTTGTCGAAACGGACCATGCGGACTTCGGCCTGCACCCCAACGAAGCGGGCAAGAATCTCGAAGTTGTCCTGGGTTTCCCACACGGCGGCGTCGATAACCACGCTATCGCTGCAGACCGTCTCGCCCGTGCTGCTGCCAATACCCGAAATGCGGGAATTCTGTTTCAGGAGCCTCGTATAGATTTCAGGGGCGAGCCCGATATGGTTAGACGAGGACGAGGAATCGTAGACCGTCACGTGAACCTTGCGGAAATGGTTGAGCGAATCGAACACCACCGTATAGGTATGGCGGTAGGGAGCCTCGTAGAAAGTCTCCTGCCACACGTTCGTCTTGATGGGGCGGAAATTGCTGATGGCATACTTCTTGAAGAACTCGCCCGGAGTTGCACCGTAGCGGACAAGGTAATGGCCGAGCATCGTCGTGAAATCATGTTCCTTGGTCGGGGCCATAGAACCCTTGATGCTGTCCAGAGCGCGGTTCAGGTTGGCGGCGAGGCCGTCGGAACCGGAAACCGGAGCGGGCTTCGTCACGTTCGCTTCCTGGAGGCGCAGCTTGATATCCGGATATTCGGCATCGCGGCCCATGATTTCCTGGAACTGGTTGCGGGCGCGGTCGAACTCGCGGCCCTTCAGGTAAGCAAGGCCGAGCGCCTCGCGCAACGGCAGGTTTTCCGGATAGCGGTCCACCAACGGTTCCAGGATATCGATTGCCATCTGGGCGCGGTCCCTGGGAGTGAGGTTCACCGCAGTACCCGGACCGGGAGGAGACTTTTCACCGAGCGTCGACGACGCAGCGGCGGCCTTCTTGAATTCGGGACGGAACGCGAGGATGCGCTGGTAGATCTTGTCAGCCGCATCGAAGTGTCCACGGTATTCCGCAAGATAGCCCTGGAGCAGCATCAGTTCCGCATCCACGGGATACTGCGAAAGAGCATATTCCACGACTGCAGCGCAGCTGTCCAGCATGCCCTGGTCATGATAAAGTTTTGCAAGCGTCTCGTAGGCCCTCGGGGAGTTTCCCGCCGAAAGGCTGATGGCAGTACGCGTCTCGACGATTGCCTGCGCATAGTGCCCCTCGTTCATCAGGAGCATTCCGTGCCAGAGTCTCGCCTCGTAAAGCGCGGGAGCCTTTTCCGCAGCGGCACGCACCAGCTGCAGGGCAAGCGAAGCGTTTCCCGCAGCAAACGCCTTGCGGCTCTCGAGGTACGCCTCGACACCGGAATTCGGGTACGTAGCCTGGAGGCGCGCTGTCAACAGGTTCAAACGTTCGCGTTCCTGTTCCGAAAGCGAGTCCATTTCGAACAAAGTATTAATTTCACCCCACACTGCAGGAGCGAGGTTCGGATACAAAAGAACGACTGCATCCAGAATCTCGTAAGCGGGACGGCTGGAGCCGGAACGGGAAAGCTCGAAGGCACGGCGAACCTCGGTCTGGGTCTGCGGAGGCAGGCGGTCGAGCTGCTTGTTCATGTCGGGCGTATCGCCACGAACCACCGTCGAGCCGCCGGGAATCCCGAACGGCACACTATCGACCGAAATCTTGGACGGGCCAAATTCCTCATAGAGCCGAAAGCCGCCAAAAGCAAGAAGGGCTCCGCAGCAAACAGCCAGAAACCAGTATGCGGCCTTACGGGCCGCCGACGTTGATCGAGACATTAAAGCTCCAGGAAGTCAACAAGTTTTTCTTTATGTTCCTTGCTACGCTGCAAACGGCGCAAGGTCTTGTTCTTGATCTGGCGGACGCGCTCGCGAGAGAGGCGCAAATCCTCGCCGATATCCTTGAGGGTCGTATCTTCCACGGTATCGAGCCCGTAGAACATGCGCAAAATTTCTTCTTCACGACGCGGGAGGGAGGCAAGCGTTTCCTGGATGAGCTTCTTGCGTTCTTCCTTCTCCATGTCGTCGTCCTGGTTGCCGTCGGAACCGAGAACGTCCATGAGCGTGCTCACGGAATCAGCTCCGCCACCGGCATCCTCGCCAATCGGGGCATCGAGCGAGATATCGACAATCTTTTCCATCACCTCGACGATATCCCTTTCGAACGGGGCAAATTCCTCCATGGAGATGGTCTTGTCGTAGTCGCCGCCATTGAGCATGAGCGCCCTCTTGAAGCGGTTCACCAGGGCAAGCTTGTTGGGCGGAATGCGGACCGCGCCCACCTGTTCAAACAGCGCCTTCTGGATGGACTGACGGATCCACCACACTGCGTAGCTGATGAACTTGACATCCTTTTCCATGTCGAAGCGCTTGGCCGCCTTGAAAAGGCCGAGGTTGCCTTCGTTGATGAGATCGAGCAGAGAAAGGCCACGGCCCTGGTACTTGCGGGCGACGCTGACCACGAAGCGCAGGTTACCGCGAATCAGCCGCTGCAGCGCGGACTTGCGGATTTCTTCACTCTCGTCAGACCGGATAATCGTCAACAAGGCCATCTCCTCCTGCGGGGAGAGGGTCGGGTAGCGATTCAAGTCGCGAAAATAAAGCGCTTCGTTAAAATCACTCATAAACTTTACACCTATCTAATCATCCATAACCTTTCGGTCAAACAAATATGGTTTTTTACGCGTTTTTCGTCAATTCTCTCAACTTATCGTAAGGGTATATTCCCGAATTGTGACCATCACTGAAGGTTAGCCCCGCAGCGTAACGACCTATCGACTGAACCCTCTCTAATTTAATATCGGACGGAACGGTGGAATCGTCAAGCAGTTTTTCGCCGGTATGTTCATCGACACACAGGGCACAGGGGCATGCCAGACGAAGTTCTCGGATAGAGCACGCACCGCGCGTACCGTCGTTCCACTCGAACCCGAGCCTACCATCCTTTGTCCTGAAAACTTTCTTGGGCTGAATCATACATCCTCCTCCGGAAGTTCAGCGAAACCGTAATTGAACGTCTTGAGCACGCCGTCGCCTTCGGACTTGAATACCGAGAGCGTGCGCACCATGGCATCGGCCGCCTGCAAAAAGGCCTTCGCCGATTCGGAGTTCGGGTAGCGGAGCACCGCGGGCGTTCCCTGGTCGCCGCAATCGGCAACCGCAGGTTCAAGAGGCACCTTCGCGATGAGAGGAACTCCCCAGCTTTTCGCGATGCGTTCGCCGCCACCTTCGCGGAAAATGTTGTGGTGCTTGCCGCACTGGTCACAGATGAAGTAGCTCATGTTTTCGACGACGCCCACCACGGGTACTCCCACGCTGTCGAACATGGCAAGCCCCTTGCGGCAGTCGGCAAGGGCAACCTCCTGCGGGGTCGTCACTACCACGGCGCCCGCCATCGGGCAGTTCTGCGTGAGGGTGAGCTGGATGTCGCCCGTTCCGGGAGGAAAATCCACCAGCAGGTAGTCGAGCTTACCCCACCGCACGTGGTGGATAAAGTGCTGGATCATCTGCGAGACCATCGGTCCACGCCAGATGGTCGCCTTGTCGGAGTCAGCGAACATGCACATGCTGACGATGCTGATGCCGCCCTTCGCCTCGACAGGCGCGATCGTATTGTCGTCAAAGACCTCGGGAGCGCGGTCGATGCCGAACATGAGACCCATGGAGGGGCCGTAGATGTCGGCGTCCAGAATTCCCACGCGGGCACCCGAGAGGCTGAGTGCCATCGCGAGGTTCGCCGTCACGGTAGACTTGCCCACACCGCCCTTGCCGCTTGCGACCGCAACCACGTGTGCGACATCGTTGATGTAAGACACCTTCGGTGCCTGGGCAGCAGAACTGCCCTCGCCCACGCGACCCTGAGCCGTGAATGTCACCTCGACCTCGCTTGCACCGAGGCTTTTCACAATCGCAATGCACTGGTCCTTGAACTGGTCGCGGATAGGGCATGCGGGCGTCGTGAGGCGCAGGTCGAAACTCACCTTGTCGCCATCAATCTTCAGGTTCTGGACAAAGTTCAGTTCCACGATGTTCTTGTGCAGGTCAGGGTCCTGCACGGCCTGCAAGGCCTTCAAGATAGTCTGTTCGTTCAATTGCATAATTACCCCGAGAATTTGGGCATACGGAGGAGGTGCGTCATGCAGGGGGGCCATTCCTCTTCGTAGTGGCTCACCAGGATGATAGTCGTCTCCTTCGAAAGCAGTTGCAACAAGTTAAAAATCTTTTCGCGGTACTCGCCCTTGAGGCCCTGCGTGGGTTCATCGAGCAGCAGCACCTCGGGCGGGCGGATTGCAGCACGCGCCATGAGCACCACGCGCTTGTCAATCGGCGAGAGGCTGCGGTAGCGGGCCTCCACGTCTTCGAAGCCCAGGTAGTTGAGCCATTCCTTCGCCTTCGCGCGCTCTTCCCAGGTGGTATTCTCCGCCTTGCAGAGGTTCGCCGTAAATCCCGTGCACAGGACTTCAGACAAACTAAGGTCCTCGCGGTACTGGAGGGCAAGTTCTGGGGAGAAGAACCCGAGTTTCGCCTTGTGGTCCCAGATGTTGAGGCCATGACCCGGGCGTTCCCCTAACAAAGTAATATCGTTCTTGTAGATTTGCGGGTGGTCTGCGGTAAGCATCCCGAGGAGCGTGCTCTTGCCGGCACCGTTCTCGCCCATCACTGCCCAGTGTTCGCCCTTGCGCACCGTCCAGTTGAGGTTCTTGAGCACAATTGTGTCACCGAACTGCACGTTCACGTTTTTCAGGTCGAAGAGAACCTTGTCCGTGGCATTGCAGGAGCTAAGTTCCACAATCTCGTAATCCTTCAACTCGGCCTTCGAGAACTTCGGCTTCGCGACTTCGGCAGGCAACTCGCCCGCATACTGCGTGAAGGTCTTGTTTGCATACACGAACGCAGGGATTTCCGGCAGCAGTTCATCTTCGCGGGCAAGGCGCACCGCAACGTTCAAGCCCGGGCGCTTGCAGAGTTCCACAACGCTTGCGGCAAGGTGCCTGCGGTATTCCGGGTCGAGCCCTCCGAACAGGTCGTTGAAATACACCCACTCGGGGCTTTCCATCCACATGCGGGCAAGCAGCACGCGGCGCAGTTCCCCGTTCGAAAGGCTCAGCAACTTGCGGTCCAGAATCTCTTCGGAAAGTTCCGCAATCCTCAAGGCATCTTCCAACTTGCTTGGATCCGTCTCCGGCCATGCCATGTCATCGATATAGCGGTCCGTCTGCAAGAAGAACTTTTTCTTCAACAGCAGGTGTCGCACCAGCGGGGCTTCCTCGTCGTGCAGGCTGATGAATCGCTGCTGGAAGAACGGCGCGAGCGCATGCTGGATTTTCCGCTGCATCGCCTCCGACATCGTGGAGACATTCTTCCGCTGGTTCAAAAAGTGGGTAATGACCCGGTCAAGGTCCTCCCCCTCGGTGCTGAAAATCTGCACCTGCGGGAACATCTCGATCAAAGCTTCAAAGCGTTTGAATTCCATATATATAAAGATAGAAAATGAGACAATGGAGAATGCACAAAAAACCTCCCCGGCCGTGAGGCCAGAGAGGTTATTGGAGTGTGGATGTGTGAACTTTCTAGAACTTGCTGAAGAATTCCCATGTGGCCTGCGGAACCCAGGACTTGTTCTGGCCAGGATCCTTGTGGTCCCAGATGTGGCCGCCATTCTGCGTGCACCAGCGGACCGGGAAGCGTTCTTCAACAGTAGTGTAATCGTAGCAGACGTGCGGACCGTTGCCGCCATATTCCTGGGCCTTTTCATTCTTGGCCTTGCCGTTTTCGGAGTTGAGTTCCAGGATGATGTCACGAGCGGCGCGACCCATTTCAGGGCGGCAAAGGTCATCTTGCAGGCCGAGCACGCCCATCCAGCCGATGCCCATCTTCTTGCGCTGCGGGAGCCAGATGTTGCGTTCTGCAGTCTCGTACACGGCAACTGCACGGAGCACATCCTGGTGGTTCCAGGAAAGGCCGTTACTGAACATGGAGCCGTAGCTAAAGCCCGTAGAGAACACGCGGCTAGAGTCAATGCAGAGGTTGCTCTGCAAGTCGGCCAGGAGTTCATCGAACAGCAGGTAGTCATCCTGACCCCACGGGGCCTGGTTTCCGTTACCTTCGGGAGCGACATAGATAGCCGTCTTCTGGGTGTCAAGCGGCTTCAGGCCATAGTAGCCTTCCTGCTGCACACCGCCGGCCCAACCGCCCATGCAGTGCATGCCGAAGATGAGCTTGTACGGTTTCTTGTTGTCGTAATTGTCGGGAATGTCGATGCGGATGGTACGCTTGCCCTTGCTCCACTGGAATTCGTAGCTACCGCTCTTCACGCGGTTCCAGGTCTTACCGCAACCACGCGTCGGCACCGGATCGTTCTTGAGGCCCCAACCGTAGGCATACTGCGGCTGAGCGGCTTTCTTCTTGAGCGTGAGCGTGAGGTTGGTATCAAGGTTGTAGAGTTTCACGCTGAGCGTATCAAACCCTTCCTTTACAACACGCAGGAAGTCAGAATTGTCAATCTTGAGGAGAGCCTTCGCAGGAGTCTTGTCACCGAAGGTGGCATTGAAGCTGCCATCTGCAGTGAACTTGAAATTCTGCTGGGCGGAACCCACACGGACGCGGGCGAAATACGTACCGTGTGCCTTCACGGACGCCTTCATGTCGACAGAACCCGTACCGTACAGGGTTTCATTGAGCAGGCGGTTGCCCACCATGTCAAAAATCTGTACCTGGACCGGAGCGCCAGAGCTCTGCGAGTACGAAAGCACGCCGTTATTCACGGAGAGCGAGCCGACCATACCGGAACCCGACATAGTCAGGGCCTGCGCTTCTTCTTTGTAGAAGGAGAACACGCCATCGGCATCCGTCTTTGTACTGAGTTTATTCTGGACAAGGGTAACGTCAGCGTCCTGGACTGCCGCCCCGCTTTCGTCTTTCACCTTGCCAGTAAGGTTAAATGCATTTGCCGCAACGGCAGAAAAAGCCATGGCGACGCCGAAGGACACACTAGTCCATAGAGTATGTTTCATACCAAACACTCCTTAAGAGTTACACCTGGTACAAAAACTACCCTATTTCAGGTGACATCGCTCACACCGGAATGAACGTTGTATGGACAATAAGTCCACGACCAAACGTTTACAAAGCGGCGAAAAACGATAAAAAAAGGCAATTCCGCGCAAAATAAGCAAAAAAAGAACCGTCCCGAAGGGCGGTTCCTGGTGTTAGGAGGAGAAACTTTTTACAAGAACTTATCTTATATAACGGCGGAGCAAACTACCCGATTTGCCGAATTCCACGACGATGACGCGGGCGGCAGGCATGTGCGCCGGCATCCTGTCACCGGAATAGAGCGGCCTACCCTGCATGTCGAATATGCGATAGTAGCCCGCTTCCGCCTCGGTCGCATGCTGTACCGGAGAAGCAATGCGCGTTATCGCGCTACTCGATTCCGCGGTTATTGAACTACTAGATCCTTCGACTTCGCTCAGGATGACACTAGAACTAGATTCCGAAGCATCACTCGAAGAGGATACCGCTTCACTCGAAGAAGATTCTGCCGCACCCTCGACCGTGAACGTCACGAATTCGCTCATCCACGTAAGCCCGGAATTGTCCGTCACGACGGCAACCGCGGAATACGTTCCCGGCGCCACGCCCTCGGCACTCACCTGGTAGGGAGCGGAACTCGCCGTACCCACCAGCGTATTGCCCACGTAGAACGCCACGCTCTTCACGGAACCGTCGTTATCTTTCGCATCAGCCTTCAATGTAACTGCATCGCCCGCATTGAACTTCACACCCGCAGCGGGGACCGTCATTGCCACGCTCGCCGCCTTGTTACTTTGTCCAAAAGCCTGGTTGTATTCGGGCATCTTGCCGTAGCGGCCACCCACACCCGTAAGGGTCTTCATTTCCGCCGGGAGATTTGCAACTGTGCGCTTTTCAAAGGAATAACTCGGAGTAAAAGTTTCCGCCTGCGGAACTCCGCTCTTGACCGTTCCATTGTAACGGTGCTGTTGCTTGGTGCCGCTCCCGAACGTGACTCCACTAAAGTAAACGTAGCCGTTGTCGCCCCATTCGGCCAAATAGCCCTGGCCGTTATCGATATAACTGTTCTCGTAGCGCACGTAGGCCTTCGCGTTTGCGCTGTGACCGTTCGCCCCCGCCACAAAGAAGCGGTTGTAATCCACGTACTGGTTGTACAGATGCACCTGCGAACCGTTGCTTTCGCCAGTGACCTTCGGCACGCGGCCGTAAGTATTGTGCCAGTAGTTGTTCGCGTATGTCAGGTGAGCATCTTCGACAAGCGCCATGTAAGGGTCAGTTCCCCAGCAGTTGAATTCGTTCGCGCCGTCGAAATCCAGGTAACTGATGGTAGCGTCGTCCACGAATTCCATGTCCATGCCATCACTGATCCACTTGTAGCTGATGTGGTCTGCCCAGAAGCCCTTCACATGCTTTGAGGCGGTACCCACAGTTTCAAGGCCATCACCGCCTTCAATCAGGTGCGGGTTCACGTCGTAAATGGCGAGGTTGCGGTAAATGTGGTTGTACGAGCCCTCGTTACTGCGCACCACTATGGATGCGCCACGCAGGTTCGCGCCGCGACCCATGCCCACAAGGCTCTTGTTCGGCTTGGTGGTAATCCAGTTGCTCCACGCCTGCAGATTGTCCGACTCCTTCACGATTTCAAGTCCGGATTCACCGAGGCTCGCGCAGCTATTTTTTTCGAAGGCGATGCGGTAGAACTTGTTCGTCTTGCCCGTCACGCGGTTCGTCTCGCCGCAAGTCGTGCGGCACCAGGTACGCCCGGCCGCATTCGCCTCGGTCACCGCATTGCGCATCCGCCTGAAATCGTAAGTTCCTTCGGGAACGAGAATCGTGACTGCCTCGGTACTCTGCAAATGCTTGCGGATGGTCGCGGAATCGCTTGCGATAACAATCTTACCGGCATCGCCACCCGTCGTAGAAGCCCCAAAACCTTCTGCCTTCACGTAGAATGTAAAGAGCAGAACCGCCGTCGGGTCCGCCTCCGCACTCGTCCAAATCCACTTGGCCTGCGTATTCGCGGCAAAACCATTCAAGGCGCCACCACTCGGCATCTTATCGCTGGCGTAGCTGAGCGTCGTAGCACTACCCCACTGTGAAAGGTCTCGGCCCTTGTTTTTCCACTTGTTGTCCGAAACACTCGGTTTCGACTTCCAGCCACTGCCGGAATAATAAGACTTGTCCAGTTCGTCAATCTGCACCATCACGCCAGGGGCCCCCGCACCATTCACACCCACGACCGAAATTGCGTTTTCGCCGGGAAGGAACGTCATCGGGATAAAACGGACACGGCCCGCCTGGTTATCTTCGGCAAGGAGCACCCCATTGTGGTAAAGCCTATAGCCGCCATCGGCCACGATCCAGATGCCGGGACCTTTACCTGCATTATAGGTCGCCGCAACCAGCTGGGAGCCGACCCTGTCGCCACCACCATAGGCATCATCTGACGGAAGCGTCACCACCTCCGTTGGGGTTACAGCAGCGTGAACTGCAGAAATTCCAAAAAACGAGACAACGCCCGCAAAGGCCAGATGTCCAAGATTCTTTACACCCATACATCCTCTCTTCAGCCGTTTCCGTTTTTCGATATCACCGGGGCGTTGCGGGGTGTCCCCGCATTTGGGGGTGATGGAAGACCGTGAAACGGGCTGCAATCAGGGGGATTATTCCCCCTCCCTTATAATCTACATCTGCAAGAGACTTTTTCAAAGCTTTTTTTGACGGGCGTCACATTTTGCGTTGTTTCTGGACAACGGGAAAACATCAAAGGCATACCCACAAGTAGACATTTTTCTTACATTTAGGGCATGGCCGAAACGAAACCGACAAAGAAAATCTTCGAGTACCTGGACTACCGGGAATTCTTGAAAGATTACTATAACGCAAAGAAAGAGGCGAACCCCGCCTTTTCGCTCCGCGTGTTTTCGGACAGAATCGGTTTCAAGGCGAAGGACTTTATCAGCCGCGTGATGAACGGCGACAAGAACCTGTCGAACCAGAGTATTCCAAAGGTTGCCTCAGGGCTACGCCTCGGCAAACACGAAACAGAATTCTTTATCGCGCTCGTCAAGTTCAACCAGGCCGAAACGACCGAAGAGAGGAACGCGGCCTTCGAACAGATGCAGGCCGCCCTCAAGGTCGTACGTTTTGCCGAAAAGCAGCACTTGCTCGGACACGCCCAGTACATGGTTTATTCGGACTGGCGGCACCTTACCGTCCGTAGCCTTATCGGACTATTCGGTTTTGACGGCGACTTCGACGCGCTCGCCAAGCGGGTCCATCCGCACATTACCGCCGACGAGGCGAAAAAGTCGGTAAAGTTGCTCGAAGAATGTCAGTTGATCAAGAAAGACGACAACGGCAAATACATTCTGACCGAAAGCGCCATTACCACGGGTGACCGCACCTCTAAACTCGCACTCCGCGGCTACCACCAGCAATGTCTCAAGCTTGCGGCGGACTCTATCGACCGCGACCCACCGGGTACGCGCCACATTTCAGGGCTTACGCTCGGCATCAGCCAGGAAGGTTACGAACGCATCGTGGAACGCATCAATGCCTTCCGCAAAGAAATCGCGCTCCTCGCCGAAGAAGACGAAGGGAGCGACAAGGTTTTCCAGTTGCAATTCGCGCTTTTTCCTGTCGGCGGGAAATAAATTTCAGCCTCATTTTCTCAACTACAGATAAACTAACTACTCACAATTTAAAGAGTTTTCATTCTTTTAATAGTGATTTTTTGTAAAAAAATAAACTTTTTTTAATTTTTTTGAAAAAAAGTGTTGATTATTTGTGAAAATATATTATTTTATACACAGATAATTCACAACATAACCATAAGGAAGAAAAAAATGGCTGAAAAGAAAGTTGCAAAGAAGGCTGTAGCCGCCAAGCCGGCTGCTAAGAAGGCTGCTCCGAAGGCTGCCGCTAAGAAGGCTGCTCCGAAGGCCGCTGCCAAGAAGGCTGCTGCCAAGAAGGCTGCTCCGAAGGCTGCTGCCAAGAAGGCTGCCCCGAAGGCTGCTGCCAAGAAGGCTGCCCCGAAGGCCGCTGCCAAGAAGGCTGCTCCGAAGGCTGCTGCCAAGAAGGCTGCCCCGAAGGCTGCTCCGAAGGCTGCCGCCAAGAAGGCCGCTCCGAAGGCTGCCGCTAAGAAGCCGGCTGCAAAGAAAGCTGCTGCAAAGAAGTAATTTCAACAATTTCTCCTTTGTTGGCGGATCCTGGACTCGTTTCAGGATCCGTTTTTGTATTAAAGGCGGGACTCGTTTTCTATTTTTGGGATATGATTTCAGAAAAAGACCTCGCCGAACTCGAGAATATCCCCTACGAACAGCGCATCGAACGCGTCGAAAAACTTTTAGAAGGCAAGAGTGAACCCCGCGCCTTTGAACTTGGTCTCCTGCTAGCCCTCAAGATGGGACAGGAAATCCGCGAAGGAAAGGAACTCGGATCAGAATCCGGCGACCTAGTCGCCAGCTGGAACGGAAGGCATCCTGATTCCATTATCGAAGAAGCCATTGCGTTTGCCAAGGAATTCCTGACGAATCCGGCGGGAATCGCCGAGAAAATTAAAAGCGGCATGCTGAAGAAAGACGAAAAGGAAGATTCCGGCGAAGCAACCTCTAGCGGCACAGACGAGGCGTCCAATGGATAACAAGCTGATCGCCACCGTCGATATCGGAAGTCACAGTTGCATTCTCCTGATTGCGGCTTTCGAGGAGTTGCCCCTTTCGACTGGTTCGACAGGCTCACCAACCTTATCAGCGACTTTGCATCATCACGAACATCGGCACTTGTCCG